>Ga0137829_11118214_pt1 | contig 52642 bp, 55 predicted proteins | sample OV2TP2_FD_97737 | JGI IMG/M metagenome (GOLD analysis project Ga0137829, IMG submission 97737) | reverse complement strand
GCCCAGAGCAATAGACAAAATCCTATTAATAATAAGAATGGAGCTGACCATGTTTCTAAAAGTTTGATTGAATTGATTCCTTTGTAAACGATCCAGATATTGATGAACCAGAAAAACAAAAAACAAATTGCTTGTGCTGCATTCAAACCAATAAAATCACCCAAAAAAGGTGAATTTGAAAGTTGCGGAAATATTACCAGCAAAAGTTGATAAATAGCAGCGCCGCCAATCCATGTCTGAATACCGAACCATCCACAAGCCACTAATCCACGAAGCAATGAAGCAAGTATGGAACCATTAATGCCAAAACTCAAGCGGAGAAATACCGGGAGCGGTACTCCATATTTTGTTCCGACATGGGCATTTAATATCATTGGAACAAGTACAATTAAATTTCCCAAAAGGATTGTCATAAGAGCCTGCCACCAGTTCATACCCTGGCTGATCAGGCTGCTCGCAAGCATATAGGTGGGAATGCAAACAGCCATGCCTACCCATAATGCTGCGATATGCCATTTGTTCCAGGTGCGTTTTTCCTGCGGCACCGGCGCCAGGTCTTCGTTGTAAAGCGGGGATTTTGTAATATCCATTTTCTTAGCGAATGATTCTTTGTTGATGCATTTTATTTATTTAATCAGCCTGTTGTATTGCTTCATTATCTGCTCCACTTTTTCCTTTGGCATACCATATACTTTATTGCCTTCAATGCCTTCCATCGTTTCGCCGGCAAACAACGCATTAATAATGGCCTCCTCAGTAGCCTGTATGGTAGCGGTAAACAAGGCATTCATTGCTTCATTGGCCATGGTAGTCACCTGTTTTTCTTCAGCATTACTGAAAGCATCTTTGTTGGCGGTAGAAAAAGCAATGAAAATATCCCCGGAACCATTGCCCCCGATTCCACCGGTGCGGTGAAGTCCCAATGGAATTCTTTGCGCAAGCCGCATTAATTGATGCGGCAGCAGCGGGGCATCAGTTGCCAGCACAACTATTATCGAGCCCGCTTCTTTTTCCGTGTCGCTGTAAACGGCTGATGATGTAAGCCCTTTAATGTGTACCGGCAATGTATCAGTAAGATGTTTGCCAACTGGTACTCCGGCAATCGTCAATTGCGAACGACCGCCATGATTGGCCTGCACCAGAATTCCAACAGTATAACCGCCGGCTTCTTTACTGATTACTCTTGATGAGGTGCCGATACCTCCTTTAAATCCATAACAGATCATGCCTGTGCCGCCGCCCACTCCGCCTTCTTTCACAGGGCCTGGCTTGGCGCTGTCCAATGCTGCAAATACATGCTCTTTTTTTACATGCTGGCCATTGATGTCATTCAATATTCCGTCATACGTTTCAGCCACTACAGGATAAGCATACCAGTAATTCTTAAAGAATGGAGTATAATACGCATGCTCATCCATCCATTGCCACGCCGCATCCCGAACCGTGCCCACATTGCCTGTATTGGTTATTAATATGGGCGTTTCCAGGAAACCTGATTCGGTAATCCAGTGTGTGCCGGTCATATCGCCATTGCCGTTCAATGTATAAAAGTTTGCATACACCGGGTGAAATTCTTTTCCATGCGGCAGAATGGCAGTCACTCCAGTACGAACAGGTCCCTGACCTTTTACCAAATCACCCTTCCCTTTTATAATTGTTGAGTGACCTACAGTAACATTTGTTACATCAGTAATAGCATTATTCCTGCCCGGAGTTCCTTCAAAAGGAATTCCATAATCTCTTGCCCGTTTGGTTTGAGCCACTGCGGATAATGTAATTAAGAAAAAGACCGGGATAAATATTCTCATAAACAAAAATTGACAACCTGATATACAGGGGGAATAAAAATAAAAAGGAGTCAAAGAGTAATTCGCAAATTCTCCTTTTCACTTTCTACTCTTTTAATCTCTTAGCTTATTTCCATGTCCGCAATCTTAATCGCCTCGCTAATCATACCCAGCCCTTCATCCACTTGTTCTTTTGTGATGCTAAGCGGCGGGGCAACGAAAATATAATTCCACCGCACAAAAGTGTAGAGGCCGAGCTCCTTCAGCTTTGCGGCCACTTTATTCATGATAACCATCTCATCGGGCTTTGCATTGAAGGGCGCCATCGGCTCTTTGGTAGTTCTGTTCTTTACCAACTCGATGCAACCCAGCAACCCGGTATTTCGCCAGTCGCCGATAGAAGGATGTTTTTTCTTCATTTCTTCCATCTGCTCATCAATATATTTTCCCATCTTCACCGCATTCTCAAACAGGTTATCATCTTCATAAATCTTCAGCACTTCCAGCGCTGCGGCAAGGCTCACGGGGTGGGCAGAGTAAGTGAGTCCCAGCCACAGCACCCGGTCGTCAAACTGCGAAGCAATTTTTTCCGATACTATTAATGCCCCCAGCGGCACATAGCCGGATGTGATTCCTTTAGCCGTCACAATCATATCCGGCGCCACGCCGTGATTTTCCATGGCAAACCATTTGCCGCAGCGGCCAAAACCGCTCATCACTTCATCGGCAATCAAAAGGATTCCGTGTTTATCACACAGTGTTCTTATCTTTTTCATGTAATCCGGCGGGTACTTGATGCAGCCGCTGCTGCCGCTTTCGCCTTCCATTATTACTGCGGCTACATTTTCCGGGCCTTCAAACTGAATCACCCTCTCCACATGACTCACACATTCCCGGTTGCAGGCATCGGGCCCTGGTTGTCCCCACGGGCAGCGATAGCAATATGGATCTTCCACATGCACTACGTTGGGCATCTGCTGCGCATCGGCCGCCAGTTTCCGCGGATCGCCACCGGCCGTCATGGCACCGTATGATGCGCCATGAAATGCCCGGTATTTTGCAATGATTTTATGCCGGCCTGTATAAAGCCGCGCCAGCTTGATGGCATTGTCGATGGAAGAAGCGCCGCACAATGTGAACAAAGTTTTTTTCAATCCCGGCGGCGCTACCGAAGCCAGTTTTTTTCCCAGCTGGCCCCGCACCTTCGTCACACAACTGGGCGTTACATAACTCACTTCCTGCATCTGCCGCATTACGGCCTGCGTCACCCGCTGGTTGCCATGTCCTATGTTCACATTCATCAGCCCTGATGAGAAATCAAGCCAGCGTTTGCCGTCGTAATCGTACAAATAAACTCCCTCGCCATACTTCACTGCAACCGGTGCAATTCCTTTTTGTTTGCTCCAGGAAAATAAAGTATAGTCCAGGTTTTCCCGGATTATTTCCTGTGTTTCGAACAACAGTGCAGATTGAGACATAAAATTGTTTTTGTGATTATTTCCAGGTTTGCGTTGTTAATTTTTTAAATGCATCCCTTTTTTTGGTGTAACCTGCATTTTCTGAACGGTTCTTGTTTGCTGCGTTTCATTTACCAGGATGGCAGTTATTTTTACAGTCACCGTTACCGGCGTATCCTTATAATCATTATGCAAACAGAAATAAAAAACCAGGTCGCGGGGTTCCATCTGTGAGAAGTCATTAATCACTTTCCCTTTTTTTATAAACCGGAACTGTTCCCCGCTTTTAAACAATTCTGCATTATCATCCTCCACTATCCAGTAATTTATATGCTGGCCGGTGTCAAGCTTTGCCAGGTAAGAGTTTACATTCTGCGCCAAAGCGGCCAGGGGCCCGTACCTGGGAAATTTTTCAATAAGGGAACCGGATCGGGTATTAAGCTCTTTGGCGGCTTCCTGGTAAACCTGCAGGCCCGCTTTATCGGCGCTGATATAATAACTCCACGACACTGTATTCTCCGGCAATACAAAATTAAAAGTTGATTTGCTGCTGCCCGGCGCTGTCAGGTGATTAACCTTTATAATCCTGTCCTGCAGATTGCTGATAACCGTATCGGATCTGTCAATGTAAGTTTCCACTACTGTAGTATAAGTCGTATCATAATAGGTATCAAAATACACAGTGGTATTAAAATTTTGGGTGGCCGGGCCTGAAGGAATGCGCTGTATTTTGTATTTGCAAACCCGTGGCAGCAGGGCCGAGTTTTCAAACCGGAATTTATAAATAGCTTTCCTCGGTACATGAATTGTTTTGTTTTCAATTTTATTTGTTTTATAATCCATGAATCTTGAAGTAGAAGGCATTTCAATAATTTCAATCTCTTTCATTTCTTTGCCGTTTGCTTCTTCAAAACTAAAAATAAGCTGGTCGCCTTCGGCAAAGCCATAATAAACCGCTTCTTCGGTTTTTATACCCACTTTTATCACACTTTCCACAACTTCCACAGGCTGTTGCCCGTAAGCATTTATCCCGGAAAACAACCCGGCAAACAAAACCGGCAGAAAAGACTTTCTACCCATGTTTTTATTTGGTTTGAAATAAAATAATTTTTTACCTGCCGGTGTGATAAAGAAATAGTACATCACAACACATTCATTCATCGCACAAGCCTTCCTTTTTCACTCTCTCCAACAAGGGGAATGGAACATTGCTTTAGTGCCAAGCCAAACTATTTGTTCTTGCGTTTCAACCATAAAATAATTCCAAACGATAAAGAACTTACCAAATCTAAGTTCCCCCATTAGGGGAACAGGGGGCTTCTAACTCATCCAGTTCACTCCTGCCTCGGGATTCCATTTCACGGTTGTTTTCTTCAGCTTGGTCCAGAATTCAATCGAGCTTTTGCCGGTGATATCGCCTGTGCCAAATTTGCTTTCATTCCATCCGCCAAAAGAGAAGGGTTCTCTTGGTACCGGCACACCCACATTCACCCCGATCATGCCGGCGCTGGCATGCTCAATGATGTAGCGTGCCAGCCCGCCGTTTTGTGTATATACGCTGGCGGCATTGCCATAAGGATTGGCATTTTCAATCTGTAAGGCTTCATCCACCGTTTTTGTGCGCATAATGCTGAGCACGGGACCAAACACTTCTTCCCTGGCAATGGCCATGTCGGGCTTCACATAATCAACCACCGTAGGGCCTACATAGGTCCCGTTTTCTTTTCCATCCACTTTGGCGCCGCGGCCATCCACCAGAATCTTTGCACCGTCACGTTCTGCTTCGCTGATGTAGCGTTCAATTCTTTCCTTTGCTTCTTTGCTGATAACGGCGCCCAGATTTTTTCCCGGCACTATCTTTTTCGCTTCGTCACAAATTTTATCAATGATATGATCCACATTGCCCACACCTACCATAGCGCTGGCGGCCATACAGCGCTGGCCGGCGCAACCACTCATGCTGGCGGCTACATTCTGTGCCGTCATTTCCGCCTTTGCATCGGGTAAAACCATCAGATGATTTTTAGCGCCACCCAATGCCAGCACTCTTTTAAAATTCTTATTGCCTCTTTGATAAACAAGTTTGGCAACTTTGGTAGAACCGACAAATGAAACCGCTTCAATACCCGGATGATCGCAGATGGCTTCTACAATTTCACTATCGCCATGCACTACATTAAATACACCATCGGGCAAACCTGCTTCTTTTAAAAGCATGGCCAGTCTTGCTGCACTCAGCGGAACCTTTTCCGAAGGTTTTAATATCATACAATTGCCGAGAGCAATGGCATTCGGTATTGTCCAGTTAGGAACCATTGAGGGGAAATTAAAGGGAACGATAGATGCGGCCACTCCCAGCGGCACATGTTCTGTACGGCATTCTACACCTTTGCTTACTTCCAATACTTCGCCGGTAACTAATTGCGGTAATGAACAGGCAAACTCAGTCAGCTCCACACATTTTTCCATTTCGGCAATGGCTTCACTCATGGTCTTGCCGTTTTCTTCACTCACTAAGGCAGCCAGTTCCTGCAGGTTTTTTTCCAGCAGGTATTTGTATTTATAAAACACCTGCACTCTTTCTTTAATCGGTGTATGACTCCATTTTGGAAAAGCGGTTTTAGCTGCCTTTACTGCATTGTCCAGGTCCTTTGCAGCCGACATGGGCACTTGGGAAAGCAAGGTGCCGTCTAATGGGGATATAACATCCAATGAACGGGCAGATGTGGCTTCAACAAATTTCCCGTTGATGTAGTTTTGAACCGGGGCGTATTTCATATGAATTGCAGTTAGTAAATTGAATAAAAAACTCTATGAATTTACTTTATTTTTTGGAGAACAAAGACCATGGCCATAATATTTATCCGGCGATCTGTTATTTCCGGTTTGAAATTGTTTTGATTATTTTTACACTATGGTAAAAGAGCTTCGTAATAAAAAAGAGATATTGAGCCTGCTGGCAGACCATAAAAAAGAGCTGTTAAATTATGGCGTTCTGGAAATCGGTTTATTTGGCTCCTATGTACGTGATGAAGCCACAAAAGAAAGTGATATTGACCTGTTGGTTGATATTTCTAAAGACAAGAAAACCTTTAGAAATTTTATGGCACTCTCCTATTATCTTGAAGAATTGCTTGGGGAAAAAGTGGAACTTATTACAAAACAATCGCCGAGTCCATATATAGGCCCGCATATTCTCAAAACTGTTGAGTATGTACCCTTCGCAAGTTGAGTTTCTGAAACATATTTTGAATGAATGCAATTATCTTTTGCATGAATATTCATCTAATACATTTAAAGATTTTATTAATGACCCCCGCCTGAGCAAGGCAATTTGCCGCAGTCTGGAAATTATTGGCGAAGCATCGACACGTATTCATCCTGATTTGAAAATAAAATATTCGCAGGTAGCCTGGCGTGAAATGTCAGATATCCGAAATAAGATCATTCATGATTATTTCGGAATAGATTATGACATTGTGATTCAGTAAAGACAGATATTCCCGTTTTAAAAGAGTGTATTATGTCTATTGTACAGCAAGAACAGTAAATGAAATCAATTCCGGTACTAATATTGCAGGAATACTGAACTAACCTTCTTCATCAACTCTTTAATTTTTGAATGATGCTTTTCACTCACCGGCCAAACAGGAAGACGGAAATGATTTTGGCATAAACCCATTTCAGTTAAGTAAGCTTTCACACCGCTGGGGCTGCCTTCCGCAAACATGGAGGCAATAATATCGGTGTACTTATAGTGAAGTTTTTGTGCTTCTTCAAATTTTCCAGCCAGGCAAAGCCTCACCATATCCGAATAATCTTTTGGATAAGCATTTGCTACAACAGATATCAATCCTTCAGCACCGGCAGCAATCATTTGCAGGGTTATCGGGTCATCGCCGCTGATGACCATAAAGTCAGCCGGTTTGTTTTTGATGATGTAATTGATTTGAGCAAAATCGCCGCTGGCTTCCTTGGTGGCAAAAACATTTTTACATTCCCTGGCAATACGCACCTGTGTTTCTCCGGTTACATTCATGCCGGTACGGCCGGGTACATTGTACATGATGATGGGCAATGGTGCGGCGGCGTCCAGCGCCTTGTAGTGGTGAAAAATCCCTTCCTGGTTGGGCTTGTTGTAATAAGGTGAAACGGAAAGTATGGCGTCGTAGCCGGTAAGGTCAAACGATTTCATTTCCTCCATTACCTTATGTGTATCATTGCCGCCAATGCCTGCCACCAGCGGCACACGGCCTGCATTTATCCGGTTGCAAAATGAAAATACTTCCTGCTTTTCTTTTCCATGAACAGTGGCGCTTTCTCCCGTAGTGCCCAGCACCACGATGTACTCACACCCGCCATCAATAATGTGATTGACGATTTTTTCAAACGATGTCCAATCGATAGTACCGTCTTGATTAAATGGAGTAACAATTGCAACACCAGTACCTTGAAACATTTCACGTAAAGACATAATTCTGATTTTAAATTTTGGATGTCGGATTTTATTGCTGAATAAAGTTACAGCAAGTTGAAGTGTGCGACCCACCTTCGCTAAAGCTTCGGTGGACAGGCGCAACGGACGTTTGATAGTAGCATAATAGCCGGGCTCAATATCTAATCTATCTTCATAAAACAGTTCCAATAAAACGAGGAATGCATTGATCTAAGTTCCCCTTTAGGGGACAGGGGTTTCCTCCCAAAATCCCATCTTTCCAAACTTCTCAATCCGCTGCTTTACTCTTTCTTCCACCGGTATTTTCTTTAACTCCTGTATCACATGTACCAGATGATTTTTGAGTATTTGAGCAGCTTCATTGTAATCCCAATGCGACCCGCCTACCGGCTCAGGAATGATGCCGTCAATCAGTCCAAAGCCCAGCATTTTATCGGCTGTAAGGCGAAGCTGCTCGGCTGCTACTTCTTTTTTTTCCCAGCTGCGCCAGAGAATGGATGAGCAACTCTCCGGGCTGATAACCGTGTACCAGGTATTTTCCATCATATACACCCGGTCGCCAACACCAATACCGAGAGCGCCGCCGCTGGCACCTTCGCCAATGATGACACAAACCACCGGTACCTTCAGTCTTATCATTTCATAAATATTGCGGGCAATGGCTTCTCCCTGACCCCGTTCTTCAGCTTCAAGACCGGGAAAAGCGCCAGGTGTATCAATCAGTGTCACTATCGGTTTGTTGAACTTTTCTGCCAGCTTCATCAGGCGCAGCGCTTTGCGGTAGCCTTCCGGATTGGCCATACCAAAATTGCGCAGCTGCCGCATTTTGGTGTTTATACCTTTCTGCTGACCGATAAACATCACTGTTTCTCCATCCAGCAATGCAAACCCGCCTACCATGGCTTTATCATCTTTCACATTGCGGTCGCCGAAAAGCTCTATAAAATTAGTGGTCATTTTTTCAATATACTTCAGCGTGTAGGGCCGGTCGGGGTGGCGGCTCATCTGCACCCGCTGCCACGAGGTAAGGTTCTGCGTTATTTCCCGCCGCTTCTGCATGATGCTTTCTTCCAGCTGGCGTATCGGTTCGCTCATATCCATCTTGTTCTTTTCCGAATCATGCTTGTACTTCTCGATGGTGTCAATAAGATCCTTGATTGGTTTTTCAAAATCCAAAAACTGTCTGTTGGCATTAGACGGCATAATCTGAAAATGATTGGCGAATGTAAGGATTTAATGAGAATGATTATGATACCGGCTGCATCGCCCTGGTTGAACTTTCGTTGCGCCTGCCCGCTTGCCTTCGCTGAAGCTATGGCGAAAGCAGGCCGCACAAGACTTCGGCAGGCGGGTCGCAATCCTTTCATCGTCCGGTAATTCTATTCGGCCATTCAGCTGTCACGTGTGAAATAATTGACCGAAAATCTTTTGGCAACAAAACCATACAAGGTTATCTTTGCCATCCCAAAATTTTAAGGGAACGGATCGGTAGTTCAGTTGGTTAGAATGCCGCCCTGTCACGGCGGAGGTCGCGGGTTCGAGTCCCGTCCGGTCCGCTAAGTCGCCCCGATTCAATCGGAGTCCGGTCTGCAAAAGGTCTCAGAAGCGCTGAGACTTTTTTATTATCTAGCCCTTCATGTTTTACTATATTTTTGAACAGTCAATTTTTTTTTCATGCTTAAAGTCGGCGTTTTTGGCGTAGGTCACCTGGGAAAATTTCATTTGAATAACTGGAAAGAAATTCCGGGTGTGGAAATTACCGGCTTTTACGACCCCGGTGATAAAAATGCAGGTGAAGCAGCCGCTATGTATGGTTTGAAACGGTTTGCCGATGCAGATGAACTGTTGAATGCAATTGACGCTGCCGATATAGTGGCGCCAACGGATCATCATTTCATGCTTTGCGAGAAAGCTATTAAAAAAGGCAAGCATGTTTTTGTGGAAAAGCCACTGGCCCATACCATGGAGGAAGCACATACACTGGTAAAGCTGGTAAAAGAATCCAATGTCAAATTGCAGGTGGGTCATGTGGAGCGTTTCAACCCCGCTTTTCTTGCCATAAAAAGCCTGAAGCTGAACCCGATGTTTATCGAGGTGCACCGGCTGGCACAGTTCAACCCGCGGGGAACTGAAGTGAGTGTGATACTTGACCTGATGATTCATGACATTGACATCATCCTGAGCATTGTGAAAAGCGATGTAAAAAATATTTCGGCCAGCGGCGTGGCAGTGATGACCGAAACACCCGACATTGCCAACGTGAGAATTGAATTCAACAATGGCTGCGTGGCCAACCTGACTGCCTCCCGCATTTCGATGAAGAAGATGCGGAAAATCCGCCTGTTTCAGAAAGATGCTTACATCGGCATTGATTTCCTTAACAAAAAAACGGAAGTAATAAAGCTGAAAGAAGATGAAACCGATGAAGCCAACGTGTTTACTTTCGATATCGATACACTGAACGGCAAACGTAGTATTGCCATCAGCAACCCGCCGGTACCTGAAGTGAATGCCATCAAAAAAGAACTGGAAGAATTCAAGAATGCCATTGAAAAAAATACCCGAACCATTGTTTCTGAAATTGACGGGCTGCTGGCCATGGATGTGGCTCACCAGGTACTGCAAAAAATCGGGGACAATGTTATTACCCGCTGATGAAGCAAATCAAACCCCTTCATATCGCCTGGTACATCGTGGCTGATTATTTTACGGCGGCCCTTGCATGGGCGCTGCTTTTTTTCCTGCGCAAATATTTTCTCGGCCTGCAGGTGAGTGACCGGGGCCAACTGAATATTGACCCCAATTTCTGGAAAGGCATTACACTGGTACCCTTATCATGGGTGACACTGTATGCGCTGGCAGGCACTTATCAATCGCTTTACAAAAAATCAAAATTGCAGGAGTTTACCGTCACTTTTGTTTGCAGCCTGCTCGGGGCCGCCGTTCTTTATTTTGCCATCATACTAAACGATATAAAAAACATTACGGATAACTACCGTTATTATTATACTGCTTTCTTTTCCCTGCTGGCCATTCATTTCCTTCTCACCCTCTCCGGCCGCATGTTTATCCTGGGCCTTGTAAAAAAACAATTACGTACAGGCAAAGTTTTATTCAATACCCTCCTGGTTGGAAAAGATGAAACAGCTTTGCGGATTTTCCGGGAAACAGAAAAAAGCTTTCGTGATACCGGTTACCATTATATCGGATTCACCAGTACAGGCAGCAGTGGAAAAAACGGATTGTTTTTTTCATTGCCAGCCCTGGGCAACCTGCAATCCCTGGAAAAGATAATTGAAGAAAAAAAAGTAAAGCAGGTAGTGATTGCCCTGGAAAAACCGGAGCAGCAACTGCTCGAGAACATCATCGAGCGGCTCAGCGAAAAAGATGTGGAGATAAAAATTCTACCCGACACACTGGATATACTTGCCGGCTCGGTAAAAACAAGCAATGTTTTCGGCGCCGTATTAATTGAATTGAAAACCGGCCTGATGCCCGAATGGCAGCAAAATATTAAACAGGTACTTGATATCATGCTGGCAGCCGGCGGTGTCTTGTTGCTTTCACCGCTATTCCTCTATGCGGCCATCAGGGTAAAACTATCATCGCCGGGGCCGGTAATTTTCCGCCAGCAGCGAACAGGCTGCAAAGGCCGCCCATTTACATTGTATAAATTCCGCTCCATGATTGTGGAAGCAGAAAAAGACGGGCCGGCCCTTTCTTCAGAAAACGACCCGCGGATTACACCCTGGGGCCGTACCATGCGCAAATGGCGGATTGATGAACTGCCGCAGCTCTGGAATATCCTGAAAGGGGAAATGAGCCTGGTAGGCCCGCGGCCAGAAAGAAAATTTTTTATTGACCAGGTGGTGGAAAAATTTCCTTATTACAAATACCTGCTGAAAGTGAAACCGGGACTTACCAGCTGGGGCATGGTTAAGTTTGGCTACGCCGAAAATGTGGAAGAAATAATTGAACGCAGCCGCTACGACCTGCTTTATATCGAAAACATTTCCCTGGCGCTTGACTTCAAAATCCTGGTACAGACACTGCGGATAATTTTCCTGGGAAAAGGAAAATAGAGATTTTAGATTTCTGTTTGCATCCCGATGAAATATCGGGATTTGAGTTTATTTTTGAAATCAAATTCCATCCTTTGAGAAAAATCCTTTTCCTCCTGCTTGCAGCTCATGGCTCATGGCTCGCAACTTACCCCCAATACTGGCAGCAGCAGGTTAATTACAACATGCACGTTTCGTTGAATGATAAAGAGCATACACTGGATGGTTTTGAAAAAATCGAATATTTCAACCATTCACCCGACACGCTGAAGTTTATCTGGTTTCACCTGTGGCCCAATGCGTATAAAAATGATAAAACCGCTTTCAGCGATCAGTTGCTTGAGAACGGTAACACTTTATTTTATTTTACCGGCCAGGAAAACCGCGGCTATATCAACCGGCTGGAGTTTAAAGTAAACAACCAAACGGCCACCACGGAAGATCACCCGCAGCATAGTGATATTATCAGGCTCATTTTACCGGCCCCTTTGCCTCCGGGTGAAAAAATATTTATAACAACTCCTTTCCATGTTCAGCTTCCTTATAATTTTTCCCGCGGCGGACATGCAGGACAGAGTTACCAGGTGACGCAATGGTATCCCAAACCTGCCGTATACGACCGCCAGGGCTGGCACCCGATGCCTTACCTTGACCAGGGAGAATACTACAGCGAATTCGGAAATTTTGAAGTGACGATTACTTTACCTGATAATTATGTGGTGGCTGCCACAGGCGAATTGCAGAATGAAGAAGAAAAAAAATGGCTGAGGGGCAGAGCATCCTTTTCCTGGGAACCGCAGAAAGAAAAAGTAAAAACCAAATCCGGGCAGATGCAAACAGTTATACAGGAGTTCCCTCCCTCCTCTTCGCAAACAAAAACACTGACCTTTATTCAAAACAACATTCATGATTTTGCCTGGTTTGCCGACAAACGGTTTATAGTAAAACAGGATACCTGCCGCCTTTTTTCCGGTAAAATCGTAACTGCCTATTCATATTACACAGCACAGCACAAAAATGTATGGACCAACAGTATCCAGTTTCTGAAAGACGCCATCCGCACCCGTAGTGAGTGGATTGGCGAATATCCTTACAACGTGGTAAGCGCCGTGCAGGGACCCGAAAGTTTCGGTGGCGGAATGGAATATCCCACTATCACTGTGATATCGCCCATGAACAATGAGAAAATGCTTGACTTCACCATTGCACATGAAGTGAGCCACAACTGGTTTTATGGAATACTTGCCAGCAACGAAAGGCTGCATCCCTGGATGGATGAAGGCATCAATACGTATTATGATAACCGCTACAGCCGCCGGAAATACGGCAGCGAAGGTGAATTGCATTTTGGCAGGCAAAGTTTTTCAATACAGGATGCCATGAAGCTGCTGTTTGAAACAAAAGCCGCCCTAAAAAAAGACCAGCCGATAGCTACTGCATCAGAAAATTTTTCCCAGGTGAATTATAACCTGATTGCGTATTATAAAACCGGTGCCTGGATGGAGCTGCTGGAGAAAAAACTCGGCCAGGAAGCATTGGACAGAGCTTTGCAGCAGTATTTCCGGCAGTGGCGGTTCCGCCATCCATACCCGGAAGACTTTAAAAAAGTGCTGGAAGAAACAAGCGGGCAAAAGCTGGATGAAGAATTTTCGCTGCTGGAAAAAAAAGGCATTCTGCCCGGAATGGAACGCAAAGGGCTGAAGACCGTTTTTCCGCTTTCTGCAAATTCAATTGCTTCATATATAAGAAATCCATCTAAAGACTTGCTGCTTTTGTCGCCGGCAGTGGGGATGAACAGCTATGATAAATTTATGATCGGCGCTTTCATTACCAATTATAAATTACCACCCTCCCGCTTCCGGTTTTTCGCAGCGCCGATGTACTCTACAGGGGCAAAAACCTGGAACGGTATTGCCAGGTTCAATTATTCTCTCTTCCCGGCTGCAGGTACAATAAGTAAAATGGATTTCTTTTTGAATGCCTCCGCATTTTCCATGAACGAATTTGAAAAAGAAGACGGCGAAATGGTAAAGACGGGTTTTCATAAAATTGTACCCGGCCTGCGATTTACACTGCAGGAAAAAAATGCCCGCAGCACAATGAACCGGTATATACAATGGAAATCTTTTTTCTTCAGCGAAGAAGCATTCCGGATTTCTTACGATTCGATAATTAACGGCACTGACACCAGCATTCTCCAAAATGTAAAAACTGTAAGCGACAGCCGCAGCTTGCAGCAACTGAAAATAGTTGTTGAAAATTTCCGGGTACTTTATCCTTACAAGGCTGAATTGAACCTGGAACACGGAAAAGATTTTGTACGCACTGCTTTTACCGGAAATTATTTTTTCAATTATCCGAAAGATGGCGGCTTGCAGGTGCGCCTGTTTGCCGGCAAATTCTTTTACCTGGGTTCAAAGACCATTTCCAAACAGTTTGCCACCGACCGCTATCACCTGAACATGACCGGCGCCAACGGCTTTGAAGATTACACTTACAGTGATTATTTCATTGGCCGCAACAAATTCAGCAAACTGCCCAGCCAGCAGATTATGGTGCGTGACGGCGGTTTTAAAGTGCGAACCGACCTGTATGCAGAAAAAGTGGGCAAGTCGGATGACTGGCTGGCGGCAGTTAATTTCACAACCACAGTTCCGTCTGGCATGAACCCGCTATCGTTACTGCCTGTAAAAATTCCGCTGAAACTTTTTGCCGATATCGGCACGTATGCCGAAGCATGGAAACGGGATGCCAACCTCGACCGCTTTATCTTTGATGCCGGGTTCCAGGTTTCGGTACTGGCAGGCACGGTGAATATCTATGTACCCGTTTTGTACAGCAAAATTTACAAAGATTACATTCAAAGTGTGCTGGAAAAAAAAGGACGGATATGGAAAACAATTTCATTCAGCATAGATTTTTCTAACTTCAGCCTGCGCAAAATCAACCGGGAGCTCGACTTCTGATGAACAGCCTGATACGCTATCTGCCAAACAAAGAGATTGACAAATCAAAATGGGATACCCGGGTTGCCACTGCCTCCAACGGGCTCATTTATGCTTATTCATTTTACCTGGACACGATGGCAAAAAACTGGGATGCGCTGGTGCTGGATGATTACGAAGCCGTGATGCCGCTGACATGGAACCGGAAATATGGTTTTTATTATTTATACCAGCCGGCCTTTACTGCTTCGCTGGGTATTTTCAGCAGCATCATTTCTGAAGAACTGGTTTCAACATTCATTCAGGCTATCCCTGAAAAATTCCGGCTGGTTGAAATATCACTGAACACGGCGAATAATTTCCCGGCCGCAAGCAGTCATTTTTACCCGAGAATAAACTATACGCTTGACCTGCATAAAGACTATAACACGCTTTTTAATTTGTACCGCGACAACCACAAACGGAATATCGCAAGAGCTGCACTTCCTGGCTGCCGGGTCAGCAGGGAAATTACTGCAGATGATGTAATCAGCTTATGCAGCCAGCAAATGAAACATCCCGGCGCTGCAAAGGAGCAAGACTATTCCAACTTTAAAAAGCTGTATGCTTTTTTGGCTACAAGAAAAGAAGCTGAGGTGTATGGTATGGTGGATTCTCAAAACCGGCTGCTGGCATCCTGCATTTTCTTTTTTTCGCACAACCGGGCCTATTATATCCTCGTGGGCAATCATCCTGATGGCAGAACCCTTGGCGCTTCGCATGCACTCATTGATGCTTTTATAAAAGATTACGCCGGCAGCGAAATGATTCTTGACTTCGAAGGCTCCGACATCCGCAACCTCGCATTTTTTTACAGCGGCTTTGGCGCAAAGGAAGAAATTTACCCGGCGCTGAAAATTAACAGGCTCCCCTGGTATGTTCGTCTTTTTAAGAACTGAAAAATGACTTTGCCCAAATCAATAATTCAATTTCAGAATAAACTTATCTGTTTCTGTAACTGCAAGTACAGTGGCGGCGGCATCGTTGATGCGGATTTCCACACCCTGGTTTTCCCTGATTTTATCCATGCCATAAAGCACTTTGGCAAAAATCATTTTCCCGTTGGAAGGATTGGTGATTTTTACAATGGTACCCGGCTCCACTGCATTGATGAGCAGGTAGTATTTTGCATCCTGCCAGCCGCTGGTAGTTTTGAAAATGGAGGAAGTCACTGTTTGTTCTTTGGTCAGGGGTGAAGATTTTACCTGCTGGTAAAAATGTGTTTTGAAATATCCGTCGCCCTCAAGGTCTTTCATATCCTGCTGCTTAATGACGGTTGTCTGTTCTTTTTGCGGTTGTTCTTTCACCTGTGTTTCTTCTTTCTTTATTTCCGGCTCAGTCTTTTTGGGTTCTTCCTTTTTTATTTTGGGTTCGGGTTTTTTTATCTCTTCTGTTACTGCCACCGGTTCCGTTTTTTTGTTTTCGGAAATTTCATTTTTTACCTGAGGAATGGGCTGTTCGTTTTTCAGCGCTTCCTGCTTTTTTACATTAGAAACAGATTCTTCTTCAATGGCTGTTTTCACCACCCTGTCCTGCATTTCGCTGGTGAGCAGAAACCCGATAATGAGTTTTGTGCCGGCGGCCACTGTGCCGTTGTTTAATTTATTCCAGGCACGAAGATTACTGATGGGCGCCCTGTACTTCACACTGATGTTGGCCAGGCTCTCTTTTTCTGATGGCTGGTAATATACCGGCACTCCCGCAAATACCTGCTGGCTGAAATTGGTATCCGAAAGTGGAATTTTTATTTGCTGACCGATTGCCAGCCCTTTGTTAAAATCAAGCCCGTTGTAATGGGCAATAAGCCGCGGGTGCACACTGTACATGCGGCCGATAGGAAACAATCCCTGCTTCGGCTCCACAGTATGTTCAATATATAATCCCTTCGGGCCGCTTTTTAAAATTAATTGTGGCTGGGAAAATGACAGCAGGCATGCAGGAAATGCAGCAAGATAAACAAGCAGTTTTTTCATGCGGATATGCTTTAGTTGCAAAGATGCAGCAATTTTGCCGTTTTACTCCTTCAGAATTCTTAACTCTTTGGGATAATAATTATTGATGCGGCTGGCCAGCACATTGATCCATCCCAACGGATGTCCCTTGTATTTTACAAGACACCATCCTTTCTTACCTGTGTCAATTTTCAAATCTTTTTTCCGGAGGTACTGAATGGCCTGTTCAAAGTCCATTTCAACGGTAGGTATGTCATCGGCCAAAATGGAAGTCATAGCGAGTGCATGGCCAGGCAAAAATTTTCCGCGGATAATTTCCCCGGCTATTGTTCCGGCATTTACTGTACGGAGTTTTGACGTCAAAAAGTTAATATCGGCAAGCAATGACACAGGCACTGCATGAATTGTTTTGCCAAAATGAAAAAATACAGACCCGTCAGCATTTACAAATTGTCCCAATAATTCCAACTCCTGCCTTGAAAATTTTTTCAGTGTTGATTTTGGCAAGATGAACCCAGAAAAATTTTCATCCGGTTTTCTGAAGCAGGCGATAAAAAAACCTTCTCCTTTTACTTTATCCGGCCAGAAGCGGTAAGAATCGCCTGATGCAACAATGCCCCATTCCCTGTCAATTGTCAGTTGACAATTGTCCATTGACCATTTATGTATGAGCCACTCAGCAATCTGCTCATCTTCTTCGCTGGAATATGAACAGGTGGAATAAATCAAAACACCGCCGGGTTTTAATGCAGGCAGTGCATCGGCAAGAATTCTCTGCTGGCGCCTGCTGCATAGCATCACGTTCTGTCTGCTCCATTCAGCTATTGCATCCGGCTCCCTGCGAAACAACCCGCTGCCGCTGCAGGGCGCATCCACCACGATTACATCAAAATAGTTCTGCAACCGCTGAAAGTCTTTGGGATCGTTGTTTGTCACCAGCACGTTGCTGCAACCCCACTTGACAATGTTGCCGTTCAGTACCTGGGCTCTTGAACGGATAACATCATTGCTGACCAGCAAACTGTCATTTGAAATAAGCGAAAGTATATGTGTGGATTTTCCGCCCGGCGCTGCGCATAGATCAAGCACCCGTAATGGCTTTGATAAATCAACAGTCTGTTTCAATGCTTGTTCCAGAAACATGCTGCTGGCTTCCTGCACATAATAGCAGCCGGCATGAAACAGCGGGTCGAAAGTGAAGGAAGGTCGGGTGTGGAGGTAGTAGCCGGAGTCAGTCCATGGGATTTTAGATTTTGGTCCCGATTGCAATCGGGATGGGATGTCGGATTTTTTTAGCGGGTTCAGGCGAATGGAGGTAATCTGCTCGCCTGATGCATGCACTTTTTCAAACGCTTCTTTATCATATCCCGGCAGGCCGGATAAAGATTCAAGAAAGGCTTCGGGAAGTTGCATGTGTAAATCTAAGGTACTTACATGCTTTTAATTTCGCTTACCAGGTCAAGCAACACCTTCTTTGCATCGCCAAACAGCATGGAAGTTTTGGGCTGGTAAAAAAGTTCGTTTTCAATGCCGGCATAGCCGGGTTTCATGGTACGTTTGTTTACAATTACCATTTTGGCAAGTTCCACATCCAGTATCGGCATGCCGTAAATTGGTGAACCGGCATCATGCTTTGCCGCCGGGTTTACCACATCGTTGGCACCCAGTACCAGTACCACATCCGTATTATGAAATTCCTCATTGGCTGGTTCCATTTCCACCAGTTTATCATAGCTCACATCGGCTTCGGCCAGCAGCACATTCATGTGGCCCGGCATGCGGCCCGCTACAGGATGAATGGCATACTTCACCTGCACCCCTCTTGCTTCCAGCAGTTTCTCCAGATCATGACAAGCATGCTGTGCCTGTGCTACGGCCAGGCCATAACCCGGCACAATGTAAACTTTCTGGGCATAACTCATTACCACGGCAGCATCATTCAGCGTAATTTCTTTATAGCTCAGTTTTTCTTTATCTCCTTTTTTTGCTGCTGCCCCTGCACCAAAAGAACCAATCAGCACATTCAGCAGCGAACGGTTCATGGCGTGACACATCAAAAGCGTAAGAATAGTGCCGGCGGCTCCTACAAGAATGCCACCGGTCAGCACCATTTTATTATCATATAAAAATCCGCTGGTGGCGGCCGAAATACCACTGAGCGAATTGAGCAGCGATATAACCACCGGCATATCTGCTCCACCAATGGGCATTACAAAAAACACCCCGTAAATAAATGCCAGCGCCAGCACCAGGTAAATTACCCACGTGCCGGTGGTTGTGATATTGGCAATCATGTAAGCCGATAACCCGGCTGAAAGCAACAGCAACCCGGAGTTGACAAGATGCTGACCGCGGAACGCAAAATCTTTTACCACACCACTCAGCTTGCCCCAGGCAATCATGCTGCCCGAAAATGTAATGCTGCCCAGGATGATGCCCGAAAAAAGTGTAATCAACGTGCCGTTGGATACCGGCAGCACCAGTAAATCTTCAGCAACAGTTAAATCTGAAACATAAGCTTCAGGTATGGTTTCCTGGAAATTCATATTTGCCAAATGACTAAACTCCACTACGGCAATCAGCGCTGCACTGGCGCCACCCATGCCATTAAAAAAACTCACCATTTCCGGCATGGCGGTCATCTTTACTTTTTTTGCCATCAGTACACCGATGACGGAGCCGGTAACTATGCCGGCAAAAATCCAGGAAAGGTTTTTCAGCTTATTGCCCGCTTCATCCTGGTATAAAAAAAGGGTACCGATGATGGCAACTATCATACCCACACCGGCAAGCAGGTTGCCTTTGCGGGCTGAGGCAGGATGCGACATCATTTTCAACCCGAAGATAAAAGTAACCGCAGCCATCACATAAATCAGTACAAGAACTCCCATGGCAACTATTTTTTCTTTTTAAACATTTCCATCATCCGGTCGGTAACCACAAAGCCACCCACCACATTGATGGTGCCTGAAATGACGGCCAGCAGGCCAAGGATGAGGGCTACGTAGTTATTTGCATCGGCCCTGCCCATGACAATGATGGCGCCGATGATGACAACGCCGCTGATGGCATTGGCATGACTCATGAGCGGCGTATGGAGCACCGTTGGCACCCGGCTGATGACGATAAAGCCAAGAAAGATGACCAGTACCAGTATGTACAGCATTTGCTCATTGGCCCGCATCCATTCAATTATGCTTTGCATATAATTCTGTTTTATTGTAAAATTGATTTTATCTTTTCATTCACCAACTGCCCGCTGTGGGTGATGCAGCTGCCGGCTATCAGTTCATCCTGCCAATCCAGGTTCAGCTTATTTTGTTTGTCAATAATCAGTTGCAAAAAATTCAGAATGTTTCGGCCGTACAGTTTGCTGGCATCCGAAGGCATGGTTGACTGCAAACTGCCATTACCAACGATACTCACACCATGATGCATTACCGTTTCAAAGTCTTTGGTAAAAGGCGTATTGCCGCCCGTAGCAGCGGCTAAATCCATAATGACCGATCCGCTGCGCATGTTGCTTATCATTTCCTCCGTTATCAGTACAGGAGCTTTTTTGCCGGGTATCTGTGCTGTTGTTATCACAATGTCAGCGGCGGCAATACGTTCGGCAATTTTTTCCTGCTGTCGTTTTTTATACTCTTCGGTTTGCTCCACTGCATAGCCGCCTGCAGCGCTGGCATCGGCTGCGCCTTCCACTTCAATAAATTTTGCACCAAGGCTCATTACTTCTTCTTTCACTGCAGTTCGTGTATCAAACACTTCCACCACGGCGCCAAGGCGGCGTGCAGTGGCAATAGCCTGCAAGCCGGCTACCCCTGCGCCAAGTATCAGCACTTTGGCAGGTTTCACACTCCCGGCAGCCGTCATAAACATGGGAAAATACCGTGAATAAAAATTGGCCGCATACAGCACAGCTTTATACCCTGCAATATTTGCCTGGCTGCTCAGCACATCCATCGTTTGTGCCCGGGTGCTGCGGGGCAGCATATCGAGAGAAAAGATTGTAATGCCGGCCGTGGCATAGCGGCTCATCATTTCAGCATTGTAAAGCGGCTGGTATACACCTATCAGCACTTCAAAAGGAATTTGCTGCAACTCATCAGCCGGCAGGTTGTGAATGCTTAGCAGTATGCCTGAAGAATTCATCACTTCCTTTCTGCTCTTAATCTGCACGCCGGCTTTTTCATAATCTTTATTGCTGCAAAAAGCTTTTTCACCGGCGCCATCTTCGGCCATTACCTGTATACCTTTTTTTATTAAAGCAGCAGCCGCTTCGGCCAGTAAGGATACTCTTGTTTCATTGCCAGGTTCTTTCAGTATGCCAATCGTCATGAACAATATTTTAAAACCGGATGGTGAAATGCTGTTTTTCCCGGAATTCATTTCTGAAAAAAACGATACCGATAAAAAACAGGTCAATGCTGCAGCGTACTGCCGGATGCCGGATGATTGTCTGCCATGCTGCTTCCATTTCGCTGCTCCAATGGATGTCGTCAAAAATAAGAATAGAATCCTTACCAGCCGCAGGAAGTAGTTGCTGAAAATACCTGACGGTTGGTTGCAGCCGGTGATTGCCGTCAATAAAGGCAAATTCAACGGATGAGAGTTCCTTGATGGCCCATTGAAGTTTGTCATCAAAATTTCCTTCGATGAGCACGGCATTTTTCACATCGAGCTGATGAAAGGTTTGCCTTGCCACATCGGCAACCGCTTTGGAGCCTTCCAGTGTATTCAGCTTTGCCCCGGTATTTGCAAATGAAAGATATGAAGTGGTGATGCCGAGTGATGTACCCAGTTCAAGTATGGTGGAAGGCTGGTAATGCCTCACCATGCGGAAAAGCAACTGCCCGTATTTTTTAGGTTTGACGGAATACCTGGCTATATCGGAGATACTGCGGTCATTGGAGTTTGTCATGGCTGAACCGGCGCCATAGTCTTCAACAGTCAGGATTGCCTTATCGTGCAAAAGTTTTTTTCGCCAGGCTTCCACTTTTTCATACGCCGGGTAAGGGGCTTTATCATTCAGCACTTTTGTAATAAAATCATAAACAAAAGGAGAATGAATGCCATGTCCTTTACCGCTGGATGCCGTGAGGTAATAATGCAGGTATTTGTATACGAGTTGAAGTTTTGAATACACGGCAATCCATTAGCAAATTAGAATATCGGCACCCGCCTGCGCCCGGGCTTCTGCGGGCAGGCTTAGTAAATTATTTTCTTTCCCACAGCTGAAACGAATAAGCATAAGCATGTTTTTCATCAGCAGGGTTATCTGCATTGCTCACCCGTTTCCATTCCGATTCATCAATGGCGGGGAAAAAAGTATCACCTTCAAGTTCAGCATGCACACGGGTCATGTAAATTTTATCGGCCCGGTGGAATGCCTGCCGGTAAATTTCGCCGCCGCCGATTACAAACAGCTCTTTATAATCCATTTTTTCTGCAAGCAGGATGGCAGCATCAAGACTGCTCACCGTAAACACAGCATCACGTTTCCACTCTGCCTGTCTTGTAATGATAATATTCTTTCTTCCGCTCAATGGTTCGCCACCCATGGATTCATAGGTCTTGCGCCCCATCACTACCGGCATAGCCCAGGTAATGTTTTTAAAAAACTTCATATCCCTTGGCAAATGCCAGAGCAACTGGTTGTTTTTACCAATCGCATTGTTTTCAGCAGCGGCAACAACGAGTGAGATAACCAAAGTGTCAGATTTTAGATAGCTTCCCTAATAACCGGAATCAGATTTTAATGCAGAACCCGATGCAATCTAAAATCTAATATCCGAAATCCGAAATCCGCATCCTACATCCGACTTCCGACATACTTCACACAGCAACCGGCGCCTTTATGGCAGGATGGTGCTGATAATTTTCAAGAATAAAATCATCGTATTTGAAATCAAAAATATTCATCACCGCCGGGTTCAGCTTCATCACCGGCAAAGGATAGGGCTTGCGGCTGAGCTGGAGTTTTACCTGCTCAATATGATTGTTGTAAATATGTACGTCACCAAAAGTATGAATGAATTCACCCGGCTCCAGGTCACAAACCTGGGCAATCATCATAGTGAGCAAAGCATACGATGCAATGTTGAACGGCACGCCGAGAAATACATCGGCGCTGCGCTGGTAAAGCTGACATGAAAGACTGTTTCTTATTCCTCCCTTTAAAGGGTTGGTGGGGGTGACATAAAACTGAAACAGCGCATGACAGGGCATCAGCGCCATTTGCGGCAGCTCGGCCACATTCCATGCACTCACAATCAGCCGGCGGCTGTCGGGGTTGGTTTTTATTTGTTCAATCAGTACGCTTAACTGGTCTACCACTTTTCCATCTTTACCTTCCCAACTGCGCCATTGTTTGCCGTATACGGGTCCAAGCTCACCTTCTTCATCGGCCCACTCGTTCCAGATACTTACGCCGTTTTCTTTCAGATAGCGAATATTGGTTTCTCCTTTCAGAAACCAGAGCAGTTCATGAATGATGCTTTTCAGGTGCACTCTTTTTGTGGTGACAAGCGGAAACCCCTCTTGCAAATCGAACCGCATCTGGTAGCCAAAACAACTGAGTGTGCCGGTGCCGGTGCGGTCGTGTTTCTGCATCCCGGTGTCAAGAATATGCTGAAGTAAACCGAGGTATTGCTGCATGCGTGCAAGTTAAGCCAAAGCTTTGAGTTGCATTGCAGGTGTTTACTGACTGTGAATTTACCCGATATCTAAATATATCGTCTGCTTATCCGGACTGTGCCGGCAGTCAAAGCGGTAGAAAAATACCACGAACAGGGTATTGACTTCCTGGCAACTTATGGAATATCTTTGAAAAATCACTAAATGCAGGCGCTGAAAACTGATTGTTATTTATTGCGGGCATTACTACGGAAGGAACTTTATTTAACTGAACTTAGCCTGTCAGGCCATCTCAAAATTAAAATCCAATTGCCATGAACCTTTATACCATCCCTAATCCCGGCATACAATTTCCCCTGCAGCAACTGGAAGTTTATAAAGAAGAAGATGGCTGGATTGTACTCAGACGCCCCGCCGAAGACATTTACCTGAGTGTTCAGTTCTGCAACCATTTCTTTTCCTCTGTTACCGAAGCGGAAGCATATTTAAAAAAGGAAATCCAGGTGATAACCGATGCAGGCGACCTGTATCATTTTACCGGCTTTCATAAGCCGGACAAGGATACCATTACTGCTATTTATTTCCAATATATCAACAACATAACCCATATGGTGTTTGTGGGAGTAAAATGCCTGCCCGGTAACAATGGCTACTGGTATATGGCTGTTACAAAAGATGAAATGATGACTGAATACTGTGAGCCGATTTTTCTTAACAGTAAAAAAATTAATGAAGCACCTGTTGGCCAACAGGATAAGATTACCGAAAGCAAACTGGCCAATCATACCCTGAAATATATGTCGGCTTATAATTCCGGCTGGGAAAGCGGTGGTGGCATGAGCACGGAAAAATTTTTCAGTCTTTTCCCAGACAACAGTTTTAAATACCGGTACAGCAGTGTAGTGAGTTTTGGAAGCCTGGTTGGCAATACCAGCCAGGAAGAAGGCTGGGGGTTTTGGGAAATTCAGCAAAATAGAGAAGGCATATACCTGGTGCTTCGCTGGCACCTGAAAGGCAATTCGGTTTACAATATTCAGTTGGGTGAACCGGGAATTATTTTTCTCGACAATGAAAAATACCTGGTTGACTGATAAGGTTACTTAAACCTCAATTACAGACACATCGCCCAGCAGGTATTGGGAATTTACCCATAGGTATGTAAATTGAATAAACCGGTTGCCGCATCTTACCGGCAGAATTATCCACAGGCCTTCCGATTCCCTTTCGGTTCTGTAGGTACCGGCTTCCTGCTCTGTGCATGATGCTACCGCATTTGCCACTTTCTGCATAAACTCATTGGCTTGCTCCCTTTCCAGTGAATCTTTCATATTTACTGCCGTTTTCCATTTACGGCTTTCATCGGCGCCGCGATAAAGAATCATCTGGCTGAAAACGCCGGCATTATTTTCTTTCACGGCTTTTATCACATTGTCGGTTAGCTTACCAAGCTTCTTATTGAATTCTGGTTTCTGCATTTCTATCCATGCCCTTGCTTCGTTGCTGGCCCTAAGCTCAGGGTCCGCCATGGAAAAGGCTCTTGTAGCATGGGGGATAACCAGCAGGTAAACTCTGCCGGCCCGGCGGCCGACAATAAACTGCAAATCGTCCCAGGTTTTACCATTATATTCATAATTAATCACCATGGCTTCCGAGGTTTCGTCCTGAGGAAACGGATCATAAAAGAACACTTCCTTTATCCTCACGTTGCTCATGTCAATCTTCTTACTGGCCACATTGAAGATGGTGTTTTGCCAGGCTTCTTTCAGCTTTTGATTATTATCTTCCAGGAATTTTTTTATCCCCTCATCATTTTGCCGGGGCATCTTGCTGCCAAGCGATTTATAAAATTCCATATCCGGCAAATAGGTTTTCAGAACATCAAAATTGTTTTCCTTCAGAGAAAGAATAAAGGCATCTTCCAGTGACCCGGATTTTTCCTTCCGGCATGAATAAAGCAGGAAAATAAACAAGGGTAAAAATAATATTGTTCGCATATGCTGTTATTGGAAATTAAATATAAATAAATACCGGCATACTTTACCTGAGACCTCTTCGCTTCATTTCCTTTTTTATTAATCCCAGCTCCCGGCCGGTTTGCCCTCCGATGGATGTATTTTCCTGTGCCCGGCGCATCAGGTACGGCACCACATCTTTGATGGGGCCAAAAGGCAGGTACTTGCTCACATTACACCCCGCCCTGGCCAGGTTGAAAGTAATATTATCACTCATGCCATACAACTGGCTCCAATGCACATGCGGGTGTTTGAGCGGCAAACCTTTTTGCTGAAGCAGCTCCACTGCATACATGTTACTTCTTTCGTTGTGCGATGCTACTACAAGTGAAATCCGGTCGAGATGGTCAATACAGAATTTTACTCCGGCATCAAAATCACGATCGCTGCTTTCCTTGTCGGGCTGAATAGGTGAAGGATAACCCATTTCTTTTGCCCGCTTTCTTTCTTTTTCCATATACGCTCCACGCACCAGCTTGGCCCCGAGTATGAAATTTCTTTCCACTGCCGCTTCATAACAGTCTTTCAGAAATGGCAACCGGTCAGTGCGGTAATGCTGCGTAGTATTATAAACAATACATTTTTCTTTGTTGTACGAATCCATCATAAGCAGGGTGAGTGCATCCACAGGGTCCTGTATCCACGTTTCTTCCGCATCAATGAACACGCCTACTTTTCTTTCAGCTGCCGTTTGGCACACCCGCAGCATGCGGTGGCGTACACGGTGCCATTCTTCCTTTTCTTCTTTTGACAAATCATCCACCGTTTTCAGGTAACGTTTTACCAGGCTGCCTTCGGCCCGGTGCATCATGCTGTCCATTTTTTCCAGTAAAGCAAACCGTGCAAAGCCGGTAACCTTCACACTCATGAAGGGAATATTGTGCTGCGTGGAAGCATAATTGATTACGCGGATAAATTCATCGCAGGCATGCTCAAAATTATCTTCACCGTCTTTTCCTTCCACTCCGTAGTCGAGTATTACCTGCACGCCGTACTGTTCCAGCCTGTCGGCAACGGCTGCGGTTTCCTGCAGTGTTTCGCCGCCAACAAACTGTTTAAAGATAGTGTTGCGCATCATTGACTTTACAAATGGGAAATTCCCTTTCACAAGCAGCGGCGTGAACTTCACCCCCGCTTTCACCAGCCAGGGATAGCGCATGGAAGAAAATAAAAAGTGAGCCTGTTTTAATTCGTTATCCGTTTTGTATGCAAAAGCGATTTCAGTATCGTCGAAAGAAATTACGGGCTGTGGTTCCATAGCAAGCATTTAAAATCCGTGTGGAATGGGCAAATGTAAGGGGAAATGATTCAAGAGACAAGGATATGAATATGCATGGGGGATGGTTAGATGTATTAATGGTTGAATTGCTGAATTGCTAAATTATTTTATTGTTGCTTCTTAAATTCCAAACGGTATTATGATATAATAACATCTCATGTAACCTTGTAACCACCAGGCTCTTTCTACCTTCATCCGGTTATCTTTGCTTAAATTTTAATAATGGAAAGTAAGACTGCAGCCGATAGCCTTACCGTAATGACAGAACTGGTTTTGCCCAACGACACCAATACGTTTGGCAACCTGATGGGCGGCCGGCTGATGTACTGGATGGATATTGCGGCAGCGCTGGCGGCCATGAAGCATTGCGGCTCGCCGGTGGTGACGGCTTCAGTGGATAATATTTCTTTTGAAGCGCCGATAAAACTCGGTAATGTGGTTCACATCGAAGCCAAACTGAGCCGTGCATTCAATACTTCGATGGAGGTGCACCTGAAAGTGTGGGGTGAAGATGTGCTGCACCAGTACAAATACAAAAGCAATGAAGCCTATTATACTTTCGTAGCGCTTGACCCCAACGGCAAGCCACGGCCCGTGCCTCAGGTGACACCGGTGACTGAAGAAGAGAAAAAACTATTTGATGGAGCACTGCGGAGAAGACAGGTGAGGCTGATACTGGGCGGAAAGATGAAGCCGGGGGATGCGACTGAATTAAAGGCGCTCTTCCAGGATAATCAATAATTATTGCTGTTGCTGTCTTTTAGACAATCTCTGTTTTCCAGTGGTGCGCACCTTTCATCATGTACTCCTTACTTTGTTCTATGGCATCCATTATTTGTCGTATGATTTCTTCGGCCGGAGCGTCGTAATCAATTTGCAATGGTTCTTTAAACCGTACTGTAAGCTGGGAGCCTTTCTTTTTAAACTTCAGGCCTTTTTTGTTGAAAGCCCGCCAGAACCCGTTGATGACAACGGGCACCACAACCGGTTTGGTTCTTTTAATTATTAATGCAGTCCCTTTTCTGCCGGGGGCAAAAGGTTTGGTAGTACCCTGCGGAAATGTTATCACCCAGTTATTCTCCAAGGCTCTTTCAATCTTCCGGGTGTCGGAAGGGTCGAGGCCTTTGCGCTGTAATTTGCTGTCCGGATTCCAGGTTCGTTTTACCGTGATGGCGCCTGCCAAAATGAAAAAGCGGCTGATAAGACTGCCCTTCATTGTTTCTTCGGCAGCTACATAATAAACCCGGGTAAAGGGATTGAGCAGGTAAATGGGAAAACCCAGCCTGTTTTTTCTTCCCCACTTTACGGCGCAGAAGATGTGTAGAAAAGTAATCACATCGGCAAAATAGGTTTGATGATTGCTGACAAAGAGTACATTCGATTGGGGCAGCTCGCGGAGATATTCAGTACCTGAAATTTTCAGTTTGTTCAGCATTACAAGCCCCGGGTAAGAAACTGCACCGGCAATAGCATAGACCAGCGAACGCAGGGGCCTGATATGTTTGATGCGTTCAAAAAATCCGGGCATACGGCAAATAATGTGTGCTCAAATTAAGAATTATATAAATAAAGTTGCGTACCCCTCGTAACTTAACCTGCATTGAAATAATTTACCACATAGGCACAGTAGAAACATAGAAACACATAGGCTCTATTAGAATCTTTGTTTCCTATATGCTTTTGTAGTAAATATTGCAGAATGAAATTGTTGCCGTCCTGGAGTGCCTCAAAGGGCTTCTTATTGAGCAACTCGTTTCCCAAAGTCCTTTTATGGCCTGCTTTCGCCATAGTTTCCAACTACGATAAAACTTCGTTGTAGAAATCAGCAAAGACAAGCGGGCAGGCGCAAGTGAAGCCCATTAATAATTCCACAGCCGGCTATCAACATATCCTCCTCAAAATAGCTGGGAGAAAAAAAGCGTCCCGGTGCATCCAGAACGCTCTAGTTTTAAATAGTTAGCCCCACAACTACTGACTACAAACTACAAACTACAAACCATAAACTAAAAACTCACCCCTCACTCTTCTCTTCCTTCTTCTCTTCGCCACCGCCCTTCTCTTCTTCTTTCAGTTTGGCTTTTATTTCGGCCAGTGCTCCAAGGTCGCCCAATGTGGCTTTTTCCACTTTCGACTGCACCGTCTTCACCGCCTTGCGGGTTTTATCTGCTTCGGCCTTGGCTTCCTTGCGGCCGGCTTCTTTCTCTTCCATCCTGGCCTGCTCCCATGTACGGGTGTGTGAAAGCACAATCCGCTTTTCATTGCGGTCAAATTCAATCACCATGAAATTAATCGTTTCATCGGCGCCTACACTCTTGCCGTCTTCTTTGTTCAGGTGGCGGTTGGGCGCAAAGCCTTCCAGGCCATAAGGCAACTGCACAATGGCGCCCTTATCGTCGCGGCGGGTTACAGTACCTTCGTGTATGCTGCCGATGGCGAAGGTTTGCTGCAGTGTGTTCCAGGGATCTTCTTCCAGTTGTTTGTGACCCAGCTGCAGCTTGCGGTTGTCTTTATCAATGCTGAGGATGACCACGTCAATATGCTCACCCACTTTAGTGTATTCATTGGGATGATTGAAACGCTTCAGCCAACTGAGATCACTGATGTGAATCATGCCGCCAATGCCCGGTGCCAGCTCCACAAACACGCCGTAAGGCGTTATGTTTTTTACCAGCCCCTTGTGACGGCTCTCCACCGGGAACTTCACTTCAATTTCATTCCACGGATCGGGTGAAAGCTGCTTGATAGAAAGGCTCATCTTGCGGCTGGCCTTATCCAGCGTCACAATTTTGGCTTCATGCTCATTATTAATCTTGAAGAATTCTTTGGCGTTTATCGGCGTATTGGACCATGTGATTTCACTTACGTGAACAAGACCTTCTACACCGGGGAGTATTTCAAGGAAAGCGCCGTAGTCTTCAATATTCACCACCCGGCCTTTCACAAGATTGCCCTCGGCAATCATTTCAGGCAGCACATCCCACGGATGCGGGGTGAGCTGTTTCAAACCAAGGCTGATGCGTTTTTTCTCATCATCGAAATCGAGCACCACTACATTTATTTTCTGATCCAGCTTCAGAATTTCTGTAGGATGCGAAATGCGGCCCCACGAAATATCCGTGATGTAGAGCAGCCCATCCAGACCGCCGAGGTCCATGAAAGCGCCAAAGTCGGTGATGTTTTTCACCGTGCCTTCCAGCACCTGGCCTTTTTCCAGCTTGCTCATTATTTCGGCCCGCTGCGCTTCAATATCGCTTTCGATAAGCGCCTTGTGGCTTACCACTGCATTCTTAATGGCCTCATTAATCTTCACCACTTTAAACTCCATTGTTTTCCCCACAAACTGATCGTAGTCAGTCACGGGCTTCACATCAATTTGCGAACCGGGCAGGAAGGTTTCCATGCCAAACACATCCACAATCAAACCACCCTTTGTCTTGTTGGTCACCACACCGGTAATTACTTCGCCGGTTTTGTGCACGTCCACAATCTTTTCCCATGCACGGGTGATGCGGGCCTGCCGGCGGCTCAGGTTCAGGTGACCTTCACGGTCTTCCTTTTCCACTACCATCACTTCCACTTCATCGCCTACTTTCAGGTTGGGTGTGTCGCGAAATTCGTTCAGCGACACCAGCCCGTCACTTTTAAAACCGATGTTCAGCACCACATCTGTTTTGGTCATACCCACCACGGTGCTTTTAATCAGTTCACCATCGTTAATCTGAACAAAAGTTTTCTCGTACACCTTGTCATACTTTTCTTTTTCATCCGCGGTGTACAAGGTCACGTTGCGTTTGTCAATGCTCCAGTCGAAATCGTCGTGAGCGGAAGGAGCCGCCGCTTCCACAGGTGCTGTTGTTGTCGCTGCGGTTTCTGCGGCTTCGGGGGCAGCAGAAGACTCCTGTGCATCAGCGTTTAGTTGTTTAACAATAAAATTTTCTGACATGATAAAATATCCCGGGGTTTTATCCCATTTACTTTCGGGACCGGGGCGGCAAAGATAGGCGAATAGTTTGAGGTTTGAGGTTTGAGGTTTATCGTTTTTGTCATAACAAGACCCCATGAAGCCTGGTATTGTTATTTTTATTTTACCAGCCGCAACGCCGTGATTTGGCTGACGTTGCGACGCTTGCCGACGATAAATGTCGGCATCTCTGACGGAGTCTGATACTCGTCAGAGTCATCAGACCCGACCAAAGCGTCGGCGACCGTTCAGGGTTCGGCAATTCTAATCAACCTTTTGTGCATAGTCAATAATAAATAGTGAACTACTTTCATCACTACAATAAATCAGGATAAGTTTATTCCGTGGTTTTCGTACCTCCTTGACGTTTTTTTCACTTCAGTGTTTCAGCGTTTCAGTGACAATACCCACAGCTGCAATATAGGCGCTCGTCCACGCATGCTGAAAATTGAAACCGCCGGTAATGCCGTCCACATCCAGCACTTCGCCGGCAAAAAACAAGTTGGGAATTTTTTTGCTCATCATGCTGTTGGGGTCTACTTCGTTCAGTTTAATGCCACCGGCGGTAACAAACTCTTCTTTAAAAGTTGTTTTGCCCTTCACATCACATTCGTAACAGCAGAGATTTTTTATAAGGAGGTTTTGATTCGCAGCAGGCAGGTCGGCCCAGCGCCATTCAGTTTTTATTCCCGATTGCTCAGCAAGAAACTCCCAAAGCCTTGCCGGCAGGCCAAACGGATTTTTATTGACTATTTTCTGCGAAGCAATTTCATTTCTTAGCTGCTGAAAACTTTCTCTCAAGCTTTGTTCAGTATAATCCGGCAACCAGTTTATACTGATTGAAAATTGCCAATTGCATTTTGCCAATTGCCTTGCTCCCCATGCGCTCAGCCGCAGTACCACCGGCCCGCTCAATCCCCAATGCGTGATGAGCAAGGCACCCTTTTCCTCATGTTTTGAATTTTCAATTTTGACTTTTGACTTTCCCACACTCACGCCCATCAGCTTCGTTACCGGGTGCCCGGGCAGGTTAAATGTGAACAAAGAAGGTACAGGTTCTTCTATCGAATGTCCCAGCCTTTTCAGCCAATCAAACATAAAAGATTTTGGATAGCCTCCTGTTGCAATGAGAACGAAGTCTGAGGACAGATGTCTGAGGTCTGATAATTCAATCCGAAACTTTCCACCTTCCATCTTCAGACTTCTGACTTCAGACTTCAGCATTATCTCCACTCCGTACCTGCCCGCCTCTCTCAGTAAGCAATTAATCACCGTTTGCGAAGAATCCGTCACCGGGAACATCCGGCCGTCGGCTTCTGTTTTCAGCTTCACTCCTCTTTCCTCAAACCAGCTGATTGTATCTTTAGTAAAAAACCGGTGAAATGTTTTTTTGACAAAATGCCGGCCCCGCGGGTATTGCCTGCTCATTTCATCCATATCAAAGCTGGCATGCGTTACATTGCAGCGGCCCCCGCCGCTCACTTTTACTTTCGAAAGAAGCTTGCCTGTTTTTTCAATAATGGTCACCCTCAGCGAAGGGTTCAGGCGTGCCGCATTCACGGCACAGAAAAAACCGGCAGCGCCGCCGCCTATGACGATAAGATGTTTGCTCACCCGGCAAATATGGAAAATTATTCCTGCCCGGCGGCCATGCGGGGAGTGTGCATCTCAAATTTTCGCATTTGCCCCCATCCCCTAAAGGGGAATATCAAACTTTCGGATCCTACTCCCCTTTAGGGGTTGGGGGCTGTTGCGGTTTGAGGATGCGAAAATTTGAGATGCACCCGGCGGTGATTACTGATTATAAATTTTTGCCTATCATTACAGCGCTATGTTATATTCTCTTCTGAAAGTAGTTGTAAACCTGGCTGCAAAAATTTTCTGCAGGAAGATTGTCATCAATAAGCCTGTGCTGCTGAAAGAAAAAGGCCCGCTGCTGCTGGCCTGCAATCATCCCAACTCGTTTCTCGATGCTGTAATCCTTGCCCTGCTGTTTGAGCAGCCCGTGTGGTCGCTGGCCCGCGGCGATGCGTTTATTAACAAAACCGTAAACAGCCTGCTGAACACCCTTCACATGCTGCCGCTGTACCGTGCCGGCGAAACAAATGAAGTGCATACGGAGAACTATAAAACCTTTGATGCCTGCATGGAGATTTTCAGGGAAAACGGCATTGTACTCATTTTCAGCGAAGGCATTTGTATAAACGAATGGCGGCTGCGGCCGCTGAAAAAGGGAACAGCAAGGCTGGCCATCCGCTGCCGGGCCGAAAACATCCCGTTGAAGATTTTACCCGTGGGTATCAATTACAGTTCCTTCACCCGGTTTGGAAAAAATGTTTTCATCCGCTTTGGCCGCCTGTTTACGATGGATGCGTTTGATGATACTGCAGCTGGAAGATTGAACGAGCCAATTAAAAATGAGGGGCGTTTGCTACGCAAATCAGAGGGATTAAAATACCAGGCATTCAACAGCCGCCTGCAAAAAGAACTGGCGCCGCTGGTGCTAGAAATTGACAGCCGCGACAAACAAAAACAAAAGGAACTGCTGGAAATAAAGCCCTCATCTTTTTTGAGGGCATTGCTTGCTTTGCCCGCCGCCATTGGCTGGCTGCTGCATGCGCCGCTCTACCTGCCATTGAAAAAAATGGTGCGGCGCAAATACAAGGGCACCGTGTATTTTGATTCAGTACTCACAGCACTGCTTGTTTTTACTTACCCGGTTTACCTGCTGCTGCTTGTGCTGCTTGCTTTTCTTTTTATTAAAAGCTGGTGGGTGCTGCTGCTGGTTCTGTTGTTGCCTTTTACAGCATGGAGCTATGTGCAGGTGAAAAGCCAAGTGGATAGGTGAAGTGATTTAGGCGACTGCATAAAGCCGACTGATACAATTTTGTATAGTTCCATTTCAAACCAGCCAGGCAATACTTTTTTATGTTGCGCAGAATTCAGTATTTTTATTTCAATAGATGTGAATAGCTTTTTCACAGACTGTCGTTCAACCCGCAAAATACATTCATTGCTATCCTTCGGAAACAGAATGCAGCTGATAACTGCTAAACAGGTTTTCATTGGCCCGCTCCGCTGCTTCAATAGGCGTGTAATCAGAAAGAATATCGGGAGCAATTCTTCTTACGCATACATTGTGTTCGAAATGCACGGAGGGCTTGCCGTCGCGGGTACGCACCGTCCAGCCGTCGGCTTCGGTGTACACATCCTTTTTGCCCAGGTTAATCATGGGCTCTATGGCCAGCACCATGCCGTCTTTTAATTTTTTACCCGAACCCCGTTTGCCATAGTTGGGCACCTGCGGGTCTTCATGCAGGTTGCGGCCAAGGCCATGGCCTACCAGTTCACGCACCACACCATAACCATGGCGCTTTTCCGTATGCTCCTGTATGGTATAAGAAATATCGCCCACATGATTGCCGGCAACCGCCCTGGCAATGCCGAGATACAGCGATTCTTTTGTCACCCTTATCAGTTGCGCCACCTCGGGCCCCGGGTCGCCAATGGCAAATGTGTAAGCATGATCGCCATGCCATCCGTTCAGGATGACGCCAATGTCAATGGAAATAATATCGCCTTCACGCAGCTCATAGTGATTGGGAAATCCATGCACCACCACATCGTTTACCGATATACAGGAGTTGTACGGATACCCCTGGTAATTTAAAAAAGAAGGAACGGCATGATGATCCCTCACATACCCGCCAATCATCCTGTCAATGGAGAGGGTGGTCATACCCGGCCGCAGCACCCTGGCCACTTCAGCAAGTGTATGACTTACCAGCAAGGCGCTTTTCCGCATCAGCTCCACTTCATCGGCCGTTTTAATGATAATCATTCTGCAAATATCTTTATTTGCCATTAAATAGAAAACCTGGCGGTTGAACCGGCCAGGTTAATATGTTTGTAATGATAACTTCGCAGGATGTGGAGTTCACTTCGTCACTTCGTTCCTCGTGAGTCGCAGAATGTGGAGTTCACTTCGTCACTTCGTTCCGCGTGAGTCGTAGAATGTGGAGTTCACTTCGTCACTTCGTTCCTCGTGAGTCTATACCGAAGCCTGTGTAAGCGTTTGACGGCCTTGTATGCGTCCGCTCTTCATCAGGCCATCGTACTGGCGCATCAAGAGTTGTGTTTCTATCTGCTGCAGCGTATCGAGCACCACACCTACCATGATGAGCAGCGACGTGCCGCCATAGAATGTAGAGAAGCCCGACGTAACGCCAGCCAAATCGGCAATGCCGGGTAAAATACCTACAAAGGCAAGTAGTATGGCGCCCGGCAATGTCACTTTATCCATTACGGCGCCAATATAATCAGCCGTAGGCTGCCCGGGTTTTACGCCGGGAATAAACCCGTTGTTCTGTTTCAGGTTTTCGGCAATCTGCTTGGGATTAAAAATAAGGGCTGTATAAAGAAATGTAAAACCAATGACCACCGTAGCGTACACCAGCATGTACCAGAAGTTAGTATGATCGGCAAACACCTGCCCGATGCCACGTGTGGCATCAGCATACGTAAACAAAGTGGGCAGGAACATAATAGCCTGGGCAAAGATGATGGGCATAACGCCGGCGCTGTTTACTTTGATGGGTAAAAACTGCCTGGCGCCTGTAAACTGCCTGTTGCCGCCGGCTATCTGCTTGGCATAGTTGAGCGCAATTTTCCTGGTTCCCTGAATCAGCAGTATGCAACCAAGAATGATGGCAATGAGAACAACAATTTCAACAATGAAAATCAGGATGTCGCCGGGTTGCGTGGTTTTGCTGGTAAATTCCTGTGCAAAAGACTGCGGCAACCGGGCCAGGATGCCAATCATAATGATGAGTGAAGTACCGTTGCCTAGTCCGCGGTCGGTAATTTTTTCACCCAGCCACATTACAAACAAAGTACCGGCTGTAAGAATGATGACAGTGGAAAGCCAGAAGTACGGTCGGTAAGCCTCAATCATGCCGCCGCTGCGTGTCATCTCGTTCAGGTAAGTGACGTAGGCTGATGCCTGCACCAGCGTAACAGCCACGGTGAGGTAGCGGGTCCACTGGTTGATTTTTTTGCGGCCGCTGTCACCCTCTTTCTGCAGTTTCTGCATTTGCGGCACCAGCACCGTCATCAATTGCATAAAGATGGAAGCCGAAATATAAGGCATAATGCCGAGGGCAAAAATGGAAGCCTGCGAGAAAGCGCCTCCGGCAAACATATCAATCATGCCGAGAATACCCCCTCTTGACTTCTCCATGGATTGGGCGATAGTATCGGGGTCAATACCGGGCAACACCACATGGGCGCCGATACGGTATACAAAAATCAATACCAGGGTATAGAGAATCTTGCTGCGCAGATCTTCGATGCTCCAGATATTCTTCAGCGTTTGAATTAATTTTTTCACGGATGCAGAGCAATTTAAAAGCGTAAAACAAAAAAGACGCATTTTGCAAATGCGCCATCGCAAGTTACAGAAAATTAGTTTACCAGTTCCACCGTGCCGCCGGCTGCTTCGATGGCTTCCCTGGCTTTGCTGCTCACCGCATTTACCTTAAAAGATAACTTGCTTTTTATTTCCCCGTTGCCTAAAATCTTTACCCGGTCGTTCTGGCTGATGAGCTTATTTGCATACAAAGCAGGCAAAGTAAATTCTTTGATGCCGTACTTTTCTGCAAGCTGATCCACCTGGCCGAGATTAAACACTTTGAATGCGATGCGGTGAATATTGTTGAATCCACGCTTGGGTATGCGGCGCTGAATGGGCATCTGGCCGCCTTCGTGTGCCATTTTTCGTTTAAAACCGCTGCGGCTCTGGTGACCTTTGTTTCCTTTTGTGGAAGTGCCTCCATGACCCGAAGCTTCACCGCGGCCTAAACGTTTTTCTTTTTGTGTTGATCCTTGTGCAGGTTTTAACTGATGTAATTTCATGTTGCTTTTATTTTTTACTCAACGCCCCGTAAGCATTCGGGGCTCGCTTGTTTTTAAATTAAAAAGTCAAAAGTAAAAATTCAAAATGCGGATGTGCTTTTTTACTTTTAAATTTTGATTTTTGAATTACTTACGCTTCCTCCACTTTCAGCAGGTGGTTCATCTTGCGAATCATGCCCATGATTTGCGGAGTGGCTTCCACTTCTTTTACTGCATTCAGCTTTCTTAATCCAAGTGCCTGGAGCGTTTTCTTCTGACGCTCCGGCCGGTCAATCGGGCTTTTTACCAATGTTATTTTTATTTTTTTCATATCCCAAACCCCTAAAGGGGCTTTTTGTTTTTTTTAATAAGAATGATAATCTCCTACTAATTTCCATCGCCGCGGCGGGAACCGGGTGTTTTATCCATTAAACACTTTCTTCAACCCCAACGACCGGGTCTTTGCAACATGGATGGGTTCACGCAGCATGGCCAAAGCTTTGAAGGTTGCTTTTACCACATTGTGCGGGTTGGCTGAACCGAGTGATTTTGCAAGCACATCGGTCACACCGGCGCTTTCCAGTACGGCACGCATGCTGCCACCGGCAATTACACCGGTACCATGTGCAGCAGGCTTGATGAGCACTTTGGCAGCGCCTTCTTTGGCCCACTGGTCGTGCGGAATAGTGCCATGCATCACCGGCACGCGGATGAGATTTTTCTTGGCATCTTCAATGCCTTTGGTAATTGCTTCCTGAACTTCCTTTGCTTTGCCCAGCCCGTGACCAACCACTCCATTTTCATTTCCCACCACTACCAATGCCGAAAAACTGAATGAACGGCCGCCCTTGGTGGTTTTCACCACGCGGTTAATGGCTACCACTTTATCTTTCAGCTCCAGGTCGCCGGCTTTTACCCTGTTTAAGTTAAGTTTTGACATTTGTTAATTTGAAAATTTGAAAATTGGCAAACTTGAAAATTGCGGTTGAGCATTTGAAAAATTTCTCATTTGCCTGTTTGCTGATTAAAATTTCAGTCCTCCTTCTCTTGCTCCATCAGCCACTGCTTTCACACGACCATGATAAAGATATCCGCCGCGGTCAAAAACCACTTCTTTCAATCCCAGCTCAGTTGCTTTGGCAGCAATGGCTGCACCTACCAGTTTGCTTTTTTCTGTTTTTGTTCCTTTCTGTGCAGCAAGATTTTTATCTTTTGATGAAGCGGCAGCCAATGTTTGCCCGTGCACATCATCAATCAGCTGCACATATATTTCATTATTGCTTCTGAAAACAGAAAGACGCGGTTTATCCTTTGTTCCGCTTATTTTTCTGCGGATACTGAAGCGGATATTCTGTCTTCTTAAAGTTTTTGCTTTCGGATTCATATTCTTGTTTCTGGTTTCTTATTACTTGTTACTGGTTGTCTTCTTTTGCAGTTGATATAATTTTTATCAATAGCCATCAACCGGCAACCTTACTTACCGGCTGCTTTACCGGCTTTCTTCCTTACATATTCACCTATATAGCGAACACCTTTTCCTTTGTATGGTTCGGGTTTGCGCAGGCTGCGGATTTTTGCCGCTACCTGGCCCAGCAACTGCCGGTCAATTCCTTCAAGCGAAATAGTCGGGTTCTGACCTTTTTCCTGGGCAGTAGTCACTTTCAGCTCTTTGGGCACTTCGAAAATGATATTATGCGAATAGCCCAAAGTAAGATCGAGGATATTACCCTGGTTGCTGGCTTTGAAACCTACCCCTATCAGCTCCAGGTTTTTTTTATAGCCATCGGTCACACCCTTCACCATATTGGCCACCAATGCACGATACAAACCATGTAATGCACGGTGACGAATCTGGTCAGTTGGACGGCTGAAACTTACTTCGCCATCTTTCACTTCCACCTTGATATCACGATCAACCGGCTGTTTCAGTTCTCCTTTCGGACCTTTTACCGTTATCACATTGTCGTTGCCAACTGTAACAGTAACTCCTTTTAGTACGCTGATCGCTTTTCTGCCTATACGAGACATACAATTTCAGATTTTAGATTTACGATTTCAGATTTATTCTTACTGACCATTCAGCCTTGTATAGATTCAGCTTAAAGTATCAGCAAGATTTCTTCACAATCCTTTTAATCCAGGTAATCGTGGTTAATACACATAACAAAGAACTTCGCCACCCACATTCTTCGCCTTGGCTTCTTTATCTGTCATTACACCCTGCGAGGTGGAAACGATAGCGATTCCAAGTCCGTTCTTTACACGGCGAAAATCACCAGGTTTTGCATAGGTACGCAGGCCCGGGCGGCTCACTCTTTCCAGTGTCCGGATGGCGGGCTGCTTTGACTGCACATCATACTTAAGTGCGATTTTAATAACGCCCTGCTTGCTGTCTTCCTCAAATTTGTATTTGAGAATATAACCCTGGTTATACAGAATTTCTGTAATCCGCCTTTTCAGGTTCGATGCCGGAATTTCCACAATGCGATGTCCCGCCAACTGTGCATTCCGGATTCTTGTCAGGAAATCTGCTATAGGATCTGTTACCATAATATTAAGCCCCCTGTCCTCCGCCGCGGCGGAGAACTTAGATTGTTAATTACTTTTTTTATTTAAAAATATCTTTCATTTGAATTATGCTTCCCTTACTCCCCTTTAGGGGAGGGGGTTACCAGCTTGCTTTTCTCAGTCCCGGAATTTTTCCGTCCAGCGCCATATCACGCAAGGCGATTCTTGAAATGCCGAAAAACCTCACATAGCCTTTCGGGCGGCCGCTAATCTGGCAGCGGTTTTTCAGTCTCACTTTGGATGAATTTTTCGGAAGTTCATCCAGTGCTTTCCAATCGCCGGCTTTTTTCAGTGCTTCACGCTTAGCTGCAAACTGTGCCACCATTCTTTCTCTTTTTTTCTGCCTGGCCGTTACTGATGTTTTTGCCATGATGTTTTTTAAATTTCAAATTTTAAAATCCCAAATCCCATTTTTGAATATCTATTGGTTTTTGGAATTTGTTTTTTGTGATTTTACTTTTTAATATCTCTGAAGGGCATTCCAAGTTCCTTCAGTAACTCATACGCTTCCTCATCGGTTTTGGCGTTAGTTACAAAAGTGATGTCGAGCCCGGTAATTCGTGTCACTTTATCAATATCAATTTCCGGGAAGATGATTTGCTCGGTCACGCCCAACGTGTAATTACCGCGGCCGTCGAAAGATTTTTCACTTACCCCTTTAAAGTCGCGAACACGGGGCAATGCCACCGCAATGAGCCTGTCGAGAAATTCATACATCCGGTCGCCACGCAGGGTTACTCTTGCACCGATGGGCATGCTCTTACGCAGCTTGAAATTGGAAATGTCTTTTTTCGACAGCGTGGATACCGCCTTTTGCCCAGTGACTGTAGTCAGTTCCTCCACTGACACATCCACCAGTTTTTTGTCGTTTACAGCGCCGTTTACACCGCGGTTCAGGCAAATTTTTTCAAGCCGGGGCGCCTGCATCACGCTTTTGTACCCGAACTTTTTTACTAGTGCGGGCACCACATCTTTTTTATATCGCTCCGCCAACCTGGGTTTATATGTTAGTGTGCTCATAAATTAATTTTTTTTGAATCAGATTCTTTCACCCGATTTTTTTGAAATCCGGACGGACTTGCCGTCTTCTCTTTCGCGACGCACCTTGGCCGGTGCTTTATCCCTTGCATCCCACAGCATCACATTACTGATGTGAATGGGCGCCTCCATTTTTATTATACCTCCCTTGGTATTTTGCGCCGAGGGCTTGCTGTGTTTAGTTACGATATTTACGCCTTCCAGTATCACACGGTCCTGGTCTACCAGCACCTTTTTTACCGTCCTGGGTTTGGCCAGGTCTTTATCATCACCGGCTATCACTACCACTTTATCGCCCTTCCTGATATTAAACTTCGGTTTGAATCTTGTTTTCATACCCTAAATCCCTAAAGGGACTTTTTGTTTTATTATTAAAGATTTTATTCTTTTTACTTATTCAACACCCGTGTGCTGGAAATTACAGTACCTCCGGGGCTAATGAAATAATTTTCATATAACCCTTATCACGCAGCTCTCTTGCCACGGGACCAAAAATGCGGGTGCCTCTCGGTTCGTCGGCCTGGTTCAGCAGCACCACGGCATTATCATCAAAGCGGATGTAGGAGCCGTCTTTGCGGCGCAGTTTGTTGGTTGTTCTTACTATCACGGCCTTGCTTACGGTTCCTTTCTTAATGCCACCAGATGGCAAGGCATCTTTTACGGTTACAACAATTGTATCGCCAATGCCTGCATATCGTTGTCCGCTATTGCCCAGCACACGGATACAGAGTACTTCCCGTGCGCCACTGTTGTCGGCCACATTCAACCGGCTTTCTTGCTGAATCATTTTCCAGATTTTTAGTACTAAGTACCCAGTACTTAGATCGTTTTACAAATTTTCAGTGATTGCCCCGGTACCCAGTATTTAGTACCAGGCACTCTTTTATTACTTCACTTTCTCCACCACTTCCACCAGTCTCCAGCGCTTGGACTTACTCAGCGGCCTGCACTCCATAATGCGTACCGTGTCTCCGATGCTGCACTCATTCTTATCATCATGTGCATGAAACTTTGTGGTTTTCTTTACAAACTTTCCGTAAATAGGGTGCTTTACTTTTCTTTCCACAGCCACCGTGATGGTTTTGGCCATCTTGTTGCTGGTAACCACACCTGTTTTTGTTTTTCTTAAATTTCTGTCAGCCATTTTTTTTCGTTTTGTATGAAGACGCATTGCAATGCCTCTCTACGTAATTTTCATTCTCCGGCCTCTTTTTTCTTCAATTCGGTTTTCAGCCTGGCAATATCGCGGCGCAGGCTACGGATGCTCATCGGGTTTTCCATCGGAGAAATGGAATGAGCAAACTTCAGCTTTTTCAGCCGCAGCTCGTCTTCCTGTATGCGGGCTTTCAGGTCTGATGCATTCAGCCCCTGGATACCTTTCAAAAAATCAAGTTTCTTTGACATCGTCTGTCGTTTTTATTCGTTATTGATTCACCACATCTCTGCGGGCAACAAATTTTGTTTTGATGGGCAACTTGCCGGCAGCCAGCGCCAGTGATGATTTTGCCACCTGCTCGCTTACGCCATCCACTTCAAAAAGTATTCTTCCCGGTTTTACCACAGCTGCCCAAAACTCCAGGTTGCCTTTCCCTTTACCCATTCTTACCTCTAGCGGTTTACGGGTAATAGGTTTGTCGGGAAAAATGCGGATCCACACATTCCCCTCACGTTTCATTTCACGGGTAAGTGCCTGGCGTGCTGCTTCTATCTGGCGGTCGGTCACCCAATGCTGCTCCAATGCTTTTAGTGCATACGAACCGAATGCGATGGTTGCACCCCGTTTAGCATTGCCCTTCATACGGCCTTTCTGCATTTTCCTGTGCCTGGTTCTTTTCGGTTGTAACATTTTTTTCAGCTTTTTGCTATGAATTTCGAGCTTAGAGCCCTGTTTTGCATAGCGATTAACCTTTCATTTAATTATTACGGCTCGTGGCTCATAGCCCGTAGCTTTCTTTATTTATCCTATCTTCTTTCTCCCCCACCTCTCCTTTCTCCGCGGCCGCCACCTCTTCTTTCGCCACCGCCTCTTCTCTCACCACCACCTCTTCTTTCGCCTCTGCCATGCCTGTCATCTCTTCTTTCCATATCTCTTCTTTCCCTGCGGTCGCTTATATCACTTTTGCCACCGGTAAAGTTTGGATTCAAATCTCTTTTTGCCAGTACTTCGCCTTTGCAAATCCATACTTTGACACCGATTTTTCCATATACTGTGAGCGCAAACACATTGGCATAATCAATATCCATACGGAAAGTATGAAGCGGCACCCGTCCTTGTTTTATTTCTTCAGAACGGGCAATTTCGGCACCACCCAGGCGACCGCTTACTTTCACTTTAATACCTTCGGCGCCCATACGCAGCGCTGAAGCAATGGCCATTTTTATGGCACGTTTATAGTTAATCCTGTTTTCAATCTGGCGGGCAATGGTGTCGGCTACAATCATTGCATCCAGCTCCGGACGGCGTATTTCAAGAATATTGATCTGCACATCCTCTTTGTTGGTGAGTTTTTTCAACTCCTCCTTTATCCTGTCCACTTCGCCGCCGCCCTTGCCGATGATGATACCCGGCTTTGAGGTGTGAATGGTAACGATCAGTTTTCCGAGTGTTCTTTCAATTACGATTTTTGAAATTCCGCCTTTGTTGATACGGGCATTCAGGTAAGTTCTGATGCGGTTGTCTTCAATCAGTTTGGAGGCAAAATCTTTTTTGCTTCCATACCAGTTGCTCTCCCAGCCGCGGATGATGCCTAACCTGTTGCCAATCGGATTTGCTTTCTGACCCATGATGTTTTTTTAAATTCCAAATCTCAAATTACAAATACCACTTGAGACCCGGATTTTCTAAAAGTTATTTTGTTTTTGTTGTTCTCTTTCTTGTTGTTTTTTTAGGGGCTTCTTTCACTTCTGCTGCAGGGGCTTCTTCCACTATTGGAGCGGTTTCAATCTTTTCAGGCTTTGCATCCACAATCACAGTTACGTGGTTGCTTCTTTTGCGAACACGGTAACCGCGGCCCTGTGGCGCAGGTCGCATACGTTTCAGTGTTCTTGCTCCATCCACCATAATAGTTTTTACCACCAGTTCATGTTCATCGCCGCCTTCATTTTTATGTTTCCAGTTGCTGATGGCGCTCAGCACCAGCTTACGCAGGGGCACGGCCGGGTGATTCGGGCTATGCTCCAGGATGGATAAAGCCTTTTCAACTTTTTTTCCGCGAATCAAATCGGCCAGCAAACGCATTTTGCGTGGCGATGTGGGATAGTTTTTAAGTTTTGCTACTGCTTCCATGTCAGGTTTCCCGTTTTTTGTTTCTCGTTTACCGTTTGTTTTCTTTACTGAGAACTATACTCCATAAACCAGTAAACTTTTTTATGCTTCTCCTTCTACTTTCTTGCTCGAGTGCCCTTTGAACTGGCGGGTAGGTGCAAATTCACCCAGCTTATGGCCCACCATAAATTCAGTAATATACACGGGGATAAACTTGTTCCCGTTGTGCACGGCAAAAGTGTGACCTACAAAATCCGGAGTGATAGTGCTGCGCCTGCTCCAGGTTTTGATGACGCTTTTTTTGCTTTTGCCTTCGTTAATAGCAAGTATCTTTTTTTCAAGATGTGTTGCTACGTAAGGGCCTTTTTTAATTGAACGTGCCATATAATGATTTACGATTTCAGATTTATGTTACCAGATTTAAGCGGTCAGTTTACTCCCGTTCTTTCTTTGGATTATCAGCTTATCACTCACTTTATGCGGCTTTCTTGTTTTTTCGCCTTTGGCATATTTACCCGTACGGCTGCGCGGATGACCGCCGGAAGCTTTTCCTTCACCTCCACCCATCGGGTGATCCACAGGGTTCATAGCTACACCGCGGTTGCGGGGACGAATGCCTCTCCACCTGTTGCGACCGGCTTTACCCATGCTTTGCAGGTTGTGATCGCTGTTGCCCACAACACCTACGGTAGCATAGCAGTTGACAAGTACTTTTCTGAGCTCTCCGCTCGGCATTTTGAGCACGGCATATTTATCTTCTTTGTTTGTAAGCTGTGCCGACGAGCCTGCACTGCGTGCAATTTTGGCGCCATGACCCGGTTGCATTTCAATATTGTGCACCATCGTACCCAGCGGTATATTTTTCAGCATTAAAGCATTACCGATTTCCGGGGCCACATCATCGCCGCTCACTATTTTCATTGCCACCTGCAGTCCCTGCGGGGCAATGATGTATCGTTTTTCACCATCGGCATATTCAACCAAAGCGATAAAAGCAGAACGGTTTGGATCGTATTCAATGGTTTTTACGGTGGCTTCCATTCCTTTCTTTTCTCTTCTGAAATCAATAACCCGGTATTTCTTTTTATGACCGCCGCCCATGTACCGCATGGTGAGGTGACCGGATGAATTGCGTCCGCCGGTACTTTTCTTTGGTTCCAGCAGGCTTTTTTCCGGCTCGTTTGTCGTTATCTCTGCGTAGGCATTACCTATTCTCCATCGGGTGCCTGCTGTTACCGGTTTGAATTTTTTAAGTGCCATTATTCTGATTTTAGATTGCTGATTTATGATTTCGGATTTAGCCTACTCAATAAATCGTCATCGCTATATTATATGTTCGAATACAAATCAATGCTCTCTCCTTCAGCCAGTGTCACAAATGCTTTTTTATACGAGGGCTTGTGGCCCGAAATAAACCCGGCCTTTGTATAGCGGGTTTTACTTTTAGCAGGCGCCACTACCGTATTTACATCCACTACCGTTACTCCATAAAAATTTTCCACTGCTTTCTTTATTTCCAGTTTGTTTGCTTTTTTGGCAACCCGGAACGCATACCGACGCAGTTTTTCCTGCTGGTTGTTGGCCTTTTCGCTTAAAACCGGTTTTATCAGAATGTCAGAAAGTTTCATCGCTCAGCTTTTTTAAATTTATTTATGCTTCAACAGACTTTTCAGTTTGGGTAAAAATCTTTGCTGCGCTTTCGGTTATCAGCAGCACATCGGCATTTACTACATCATATGTATTTACATCGTTCAGCAAGGCGCCTTTTACAAAAGGAATATTGCGGTAGCTCAGGTACAGGTTATCATTGTAATCAGCTGTTACAAACAAGGTTTTCTTTCCGTATACTTCAAGGTTGCTGAGTATTTCTGCAAAATTTCTGGTTTTGGGAGCTTCCAGTGAAATATCTTCAATCACTACAATGGAATTTTCTTTTGCCTTGGAAGAAAGGGCAGAGATTTTTGCCAGGTCTTTCACCTTCCGGTTCAGCTTGATGTCGTAGCTATGAGGTTTTGGACCGAATACGGTACCACCACCTTTATACAATGGGTTACGGATATTACCCTTTCGGCTTCCGCCCGTACCTTTCTGGCGGTGCAGCTTACGGCTTGCCCCTTTTACTTCTGCACGGGTTTTCACCTTATGAGTTCCCTGCCGCTGTGCAGCGAGGTATTGCTTTACGGCCAGGTAAACCACATGCTCATTCGGCTCGGTGCCGAAAATTTCCTCGGGCAACTCCACCTTTCTGCCGGTTTTCTTTCCTTCTATGTTTAAAACATCTACTTGCATTGTGTATCGTTTTGGAAGACGCAATTCATGGCGTCTTAACAATTTTATTTTTGAATCAAAACAATGGAACCGTTATGCCCCGGCACGGATCCGCTGACGAGGATATAATTTTTATCAGGAAAAATTTTCAGCACTTTCAGGCTTTTCATTTTCACCCTATCGCCTCCCAGGCGGCCGCCCATTCTCATGCCTTTCATTACACGGCTGGCGTCGGATGAGTTACCCAACGAACCGGGTGCCCGCTGCCGGTCGTGCTGGCCGTGTGTGGCGCTGCCTACACCGGTAAATCCATGACGTTTTACCACACCCTGGAAACCTTTACCTTTTGATGTACCCACCACATCCACATTATCACCTTCGGCGAAAATGTCAACTGTTATTGTGTCACCAAGATTTTTTTGAAGAGAGTAGTTGCGGAATTCTTTGGAGAAGCGTTTGGGCGAGGTGCCGGCTTTGGCAAAATGATTTTTTTCCGATTGATTAGAATGTTTTTCATTCTTCTCGCCAAATGAGATCTGAAGGGCATCGTAGCCATCGGTTTCCTGTGTTTTTACCTGCGTAACCACACAGGGGCCTGCTTCGATGATGGTGCAGGCTGTCTGCCTGCCCGAGGGATCGAAGATACTGGTCATCCCAATTTTTTTTCCAATAATACCTTTCATTGTTTCAACAGTTTGCGCCTGCAGGATTATTGGGACATCCGGTTTGCTCCGCAGCGTGTATTGTAAGCCTGTGCGAAGCGAAGACTCAATCCCTCCCGATTATTATCGGGACCACCGACCTTTTCTTTTTTTCAGAAGTACCGGCAGTAAACAAACCCTGAGTGGCTTGTTTTTATTTAAAACCAGGATTTTCACGATTTCAAATGACTAAGCTGAAATCAGCCCTGGTGAACTCAGAGCTGCTTTATTTCCTTGCGGAAGTTGGCAGATGAGCAAAATATTTTAATTAATAAAGAACTGCTTGCCTGCTCACAATTCTCAAAAAATCCTGAGAATCGTGGTTAAGCTTTAATTTCCACTTCCACTCCGCTGGGCAGGTCCAGCTTACTCAGGGCATCCACCGTACGGCTTGATGAAGTGTAAATATCCAGCAGGCGCTTGTGAGTGGCCAGCTGAAATTGTTCACGACTCTTTTTGTTTACGTGCGGCGAACGCAACACAGTGAAAACCTTTTTGCGGGTAGGTAAAGGAATGGGACCCGTAACCACCGCCCCGGTGCTGCGAACTGTCTTGACGATTTTTTCGGCGGATTTGTCCACCAGGTTATGGTCGTAAGACTGTAGTTTAATCCTGATTCTCTGCGACATGAATGATAATGCCCTTTTGAATTTGGGAGCGCAAAGATAGGGGGATGCCTGTTAACAGGCAAAGATTTGGAAAAGAAATTTTTGATGTGAGTACCTGTTATAAGGTGACGCCAACAAAAAACTGCCATGCCTGGGTTTTCCACTGGTCTTTATTGTCAATGGCATTGATATTGGTAAGCCCGATTTCGTAACGTGTGCCGAAGTGGATAAGAGGGAGTTGCAGCATGACTCCGCCCAGAACGCTCAACTCAGCTTTTTTAAAAATATCAGCCGGCGATTTCAAACTGTCTACAGCTTCGCTTACCAGCATACCCCATTGCGGGCCGAGCTGAAGCTTTACCCGTTGCGAAGGGCCGATATCAATATTCAATAACCCGGCAAGCTTCAGGTAATTGAGTTTTGCTTTTTTCTGGCTGCCGCCAAGAAACAGGTCGTCATAAATAACCGTGATATCGTTGGATTGTTCGGCGCTGGTTTGAACAAAATTCAATTCAGGCTGAAGGCCCAGTTTCCTGGTAAGGTTGATTTGCATAAAACCGCCAAGCTGGTAATTATACCTGAATTCATCTTTAAAAGATTTGCCATCAATTTTATTCAGGTTGAGGCCAGCTTTGAATCCAACACGGAGGAGCGATTCTTTTTCTGACGGGTCTTTTTTCTGTGAGAAAACATTTGTAATAAACAAAAGGAAAAGCAGGGGCAGAATAAGCTTTTTCATAATGATGTGGGTTGGGTTTAAAACGAAATTATTTCTGCATTGGTATCCGGCTTTTTCTTTTTTGCATAAATCATGCCCATTAATTAACATGTTATTGAGAGGGATAAACCGTAATCCTATTTAGAAAAGTGAATTTTAAAATTAAATTTTTTGACCCTGCTACAACAGCTTTTTTAGTTTAAGACCAAGCGTTGCAAAACCGCCCTTTTCCACATGTTCTACGGTGAAAAAATGCTTGCCCCCCAGCTGAAGCTTTACCGTTTTGTGCGGCGATTCATCAAACTTGTATAGCGAGGGATTCCATTCATCTATCACCAGTTTGCCATCCACATACACCCGCACAGCGTCATCCCAGGTTACTCCCAGTTCATAATTGCCTTTTTCAATTTCTGCTGAGCCGTTGGCAAGCGTAACAAACTGTTTGAACTCACCTTCTTCCGTTTTTATGCCGCCCCACCAGGCATAATCCAGTTTGTTTACATTTTCAGTTTTAATGGGTCGCAACCGTACATTGGGCGGCAGCAGCTGCCCGGTTGTTATAGGGTCATGCATGGCAAAATCATACGCATACCATACCACTTCAAAATGGATTGGCTGGAAAAATTTTTTAAATGAAAAAAGATACGGCTTGCCGGCGCTGATGTGTTGCCCGAACGGTGTGGTGATGGCCGCACCCGTATATTCCAGCTCAATTAAAATTTCGGTATGGCTGCCTGCAATTTTTGTTGCTGTAATCGTTGCCGGGAATTCGCCGTTCATGGCAGAAATATTTTCCACACCTTTGAATCGCTTTATCTTCCATTTTCCCTTCGGGCCGGGCAAATCAAATTTCATTACCGGGGAGGTATCCGTTGGATTAGTATTCCAGATAATAGGGCTGCGGAAATCATAGGGTCCCCATTCGGAGATGAGAATATTTTTTCGCCCGGCAAATGATACATTGCCTTTAAAGGGATCCTGCGGTGAAGGGATTACTGGCGCCGGTACCGTACTGTCAGTTGCATAACGCAGGGATATTTCATCATGCCAGGTGGTATCAAGCCCGCTGACTGTGGAATCAATTTTAAAAAGTTCTTCATAGCCGGAATAAATGTTTTCAAACACTTTCAGTTTTTCTGTTCTGCCCAGGTTGAGCACAAGCCGGTTGCCGGTGAAGTTGTTGCTGGCAATTATATAATCGCGGCTGCGGGTGTCCCGAAACTTTGCATAGCCCCAGCCGGCCGGTTGTTCTTTTCTTGCCCACAGGCGAATGGCTTCTTTATCTTTTAAAAAAATATTGTGATGTATTTCATTTTCCTGCCCGTGCTCGATGGCAATGGCGATGTGGTTGTCACGAAATACATTATCGCTGATTATAGTGTTGAAACTGTAGCCACCCCAGATGCCATGGTCGCATTCATACATGCGGTTGCCGGTTATCACGTTTCGGCTGAAGGTAACTTCCACTCCGTTTGTTGGGGCATAGGAAAAATCATTTCCAAAAAGTACATTGTCATTGCACCCGCCTATGCCGCTGTCCATCGTGGTTTGCCCTGCCCACAGAAAAAAGCCATCGCCGCTGTGTGTAACTGAATTTTTATAAAACAGGTTGCTGTTGCATTGTTCATACACCAGTATGCCGGCACTGTCCTGCCCGCGGTGGTACACCCCGTGGCTGTAGCCGCGAACATTAAAATTGATTTTGTTGTGAGCCACCGTGTTGAAGCTGCAACGGTACATTCCGATACCGATCCCGGAATTAAATGAAAAATCGTTGTTGTAAATTTTCCCGTAATCACATTCCGTCATCATCAGGGCATTTTGACCGCCGGTCACTTTTGTATTCCGGATTAATACCGAATCGCACATGCGCAGGTAGATGGCGGCGCCATAGCGTAGCCACTCGTCTTTTTCATTCTGGTGATGGCTGAGCCAGTCAGAAACATCTTCTTTATCCTGTGTGCTTTTCAGGTGCTGGCGGTAGTTGTAGCTAAAATCGCAGTTCTCGATGGTGAGATTTTCGGTATTCGCTGCTCTCACTGCTACTTTATATCCATTTACCTTCAGGTTGCGGATGGTGATGTTCTTCCCGCCTTTTATCAAAACTGCCACGCCGAAAAATTCATCGGGATTTTTTTTGGCATTGCTTCCTTTCATCACGGCATGATTAAAATCCACCGTCATGTTGCTTCCTTCAATGACCACCGCGGCTGCATCCATGGATGGAAAGGCATCCAGCCTGTATTCCTGTTTTTTTATTTTTTCCGAACGGGTAATTTTCATGCCTTTTACAAGTGGCTTTTCCAGGGTTGAAACTTTACGAACCTGGGCATAAAAAGTTACAACAGCAAGAATAACCAGGGGTAAAAGGATAATTTTTTTTGTCATCATTTTGATTTTACTTGCACCCGGTTTTGATGCATCCGGCATATAAATTTATCCAACCTTTCCCGATCCAAAAAAGAAATGGAAGAAGCTGTTGTAAAAAAAAATTCACAGGCTACCCGAATTCTGAAGTTGTTATTGAAGATTGCAGTTACCATCATCTGCTTCTGGTACATTTCCCGCAAAATTGATTTCGCCAAAGCAAGAGGCGCTGTGATGCAGGCCGACTGGTGGTGGCTGTTTCTGTCCATTGCGGCCTTTGCCTTTTCCAAATTTCTCGCCTCCTTCCGGCTGAATATTTATTTTAAAAATATCGGTATTTATCTTTCACAAAGAAAAAACCTGAAGCTGTACTGGCTGGGTATGTTTTACAATTTGTTTCTGCCCGGGGCCATCAGTGGTGATGCCTACAAGGTAGTGCTGCTGACAAGAAAATATGATGTGAGCTATAAAAAAATCACGGCGGCCGTTTTGCTCGACCGCTTCAGCGGCCTGCTGGCACTCGGGCTGATTCTATCGGCCTATGGCATACTTGTGCTCGACAATAAGCTGTATGATGCAGTTCTTATAAGCGGCGCTGTGCTTGCCGTGGCAGCCTTGTATATAGCTGTCCGTTTTTTTCTGAACGATTTTCTGCCTGGTTTCTGGCCTACATTTTTCTGGGGCATTGCGGTGCAGGTTTTCCAGGTAGTATGTGTGTATTGCATACTCATAGGGCTGCATCTGCCGCTGCACCAGAGCGAATGGATATTTATATTTCTTGTAGCTGCTGTTATCACGGTTATCCCTATTTCACTTGGCGGCGGGCTGGGCACCCGTGAATTTGTATTTGTGGAAGGGGCAAATTATTTCCATCTCGACATTCATGTGGCACCCATCATCAGTATTTTGTTTTATCTGTCCAATGCCCTTTCATCGGTTTGGGGCGTTTATTTTATTTATCATGACCCGTTGCAGGAAGAAAAATAGTTTCCAGGCACTGGTAGCCGGTTGCCGGTTAATTACATTTGCAACAGCCGTAAAGAGAGGGCATAGCCTGTCGCAACAATGAAATGGTAAACAAACAACCCGGTGTAAAAATCAGTGCAGCAAAATCAAAAATATTTCTGGCTTTTACTGGGTTTATCTATCCTGCTTTTTTTCCCGGGATTGGGAAAAACACCTCTCTGGATTTATGATGAAGTACGCAATGCCGAGTGTGCAAGAGAAATGTACGAACGGGGCGACTGGATTGTGCCCACTTTCAATGGGGGATTAAGAACCCTGAAACCGCCGCTGCATTATTATTTTATGTTCGGTGGTTTCAAGCTGTTTGGCATTACGGAGTTGGGTGCCCGGTTCTTCTCTGCCCTATTTGGGTTAGTTGCCATTCTATTCACTTATTTTTTTGTAAAAAGATTTTCATCAGCATCACATGCTTTTTTCAGCTGCATGGCGTTGCTCGCTTCGGCACATTTTCTTTTTGAGTTCAGGATGTCAGTGCCCGATCCGTATCTTATTTTTCTGAACACAGTTTCCATCTTCACTGCTTACGCATATTTTACAGAAAACCGATTTTACTGGCTGCTCATTTGTGCCATCACACTCGGGCTTGGTACGCTGGCCAAAGGGCCGGTAGCAATCGTATTGCCCGGCAGTGCCGTATTATGCTGGCTGCTTTGGGAAAAAAAATTACGGGAAATTTTTTCCTGGAAAATTCTCTTTGCAATCATCATCATGTTTGCCGTAGCGCTGCCCTGGTACTGGCTGGTGCATAAAGAAACGAATGGTGAATGGACAAAAGGATTTTTCCTTCAGCACAATATTGGCCGGTTTTCCAAAACAATGGAAGGCCATGGCGGACTGTTCATCCTTGTGCCGTTAATGATTTTACTGGGCTTGTTACCCGCTTCGGTTTTCATCGGCGAGTCAGTGAGAAATTTTAAAAGCCGGTTCAGCAACTCATTTTTACGACTTGCTTTTTGCGTGGTTGGTGTCTTTGTTATTTTTTACAGCATCAGCAGCACCAAGCTGCCCAACTATGCCATGCCCTGTTATCCTTTTGCTGCCATTTTGCTGGGCAATTACATTAACGAAGCCTGGATTGGTGCTACAAAAACCAGGCTCTACCCTTTCATTCTTCTGCTCTTCATCAATATTGCGTTGCCAATTGGCACTTACCTTGGCATAAAAAATGAAGTGAATACACGGGGAATGGAAGGCCTGGCTGCATTTTTATTAATACCCGCCCTGGCAGCTGCTTTGGCAGTTTATTTTATCAGTAAAAAAAATTTCAGAAAAGCGGCAGCCGGTTTATTTATTCTTTATTCCCTTTTTCACCTGCTTTTTTTCACCTGGCTTTACCCGGCCGTTTATCAAAAAAACCCGATGAGCTTAACTATAGATGAAGTGAAAAAATATGACCGCGTGGTGAGTTACCAGATTTTTCATCCTTCATTTACTTATTACCTGCCGCAGCGGGTAAAAGTGTTTACCAGTCTTGATTCATTGAAAATATTTTTATCAGAAAAAAAAGCCGCAGTCCTCAGCCGGAAAACATTTGCAGAAGAGTTGCAATCCATCGGCCTTCAGGAAAAAGCAGCCGTACATGATTTGTTTGAAGGTAATACGACGG
>Ga0137829_10565194_pt1 | contig 56600 bp, 46 predicted proteins | sample OV2TP2_FD_97737 | JGI IMG/M metagenome (GOLD analysis project Ga0137829, IMG submission 97737) | reverse complement strand
GAACTACCCTACATCCCTGTCACCAGGAAACAATACCTGGAGAAATGCATCAACCATCTTCCAAAATCGCTTGACATAATGGTAAAAGGCTTTGAACAAATGCCCGCAACAACGGCTGAGGAACAGGAAGCCCGGAAAGACCAAATCGCTGAGTTAAAAAAAAATAACGAAGCGATACTTACCCGCTATAAAAATGAATTGAACGAAACAACCAGCCTGGGTCTGCTGGAAGCACCCGCAATCATTCCGTTAACCATTTATAACACCGATGAATACACACCCATTTTCACAGAAGAAGATAAGGGATTTATGATTGTGAGAGCAAATCCCGGCTATATGCGAAAAGACCTTCCTAAATATATCCCACAACTATTCGTAATGTTCTGGCATTGGAATGAATTTAAGCCGCAGGCAGATGTAGGAAAATTGATTGAAGAAAAATTTCCCTTTCAAAAACTACAGGAGATGATCCGATAGCTATCGGATGATAAATAAAAATGATTTCATATGCATAGATATCAAATGACATTATGGATGTTAATTACTTCGGTTATTATATTGACCGGTTTTAGAAAACACCAGGGGCCTCAATTGGCTGATTCAAAAAAGCCGGAGCCCGTCGAAGTAATGATTGCTGACGAAACAGCTTTTCAGAGTGAGAAAGGACAAGATTCTATACAGGTGATGGTGAGCCTTTCACAAACGGCAACCGAACCAGTTGAGGTAGACTACAGCACAGAAAATGGAACCGCAATTTCAGGGGTTGATTATGTTGCCACTAAAGGCACAATTATATTTAAGCCCGGAGAGATCGTTAAAGAGATCAACGTTTTAATTATTGGGGAAGTAGCGGCTGATCCGGATGAAGATGCTGAATCACTGTCAAAAATCAATTTTAAAATCAATCTTACAAGAGTCAGGAATGCAATTACCAAAAACCGAGCTGCAATCATTACCATTATCAAAAATATTTCCAGGGACCCTCGTTTCTGGAACACTAAATTATCTGCTTATCTGGTGCAGTTCAAATTCACGGGATTTACAACATTCTCTGGCGACGCTTCAGTTTGCCCTGTAAGTAAAAATGGCCAGGTTGTGCTTTCAGGGATACTCTACGGTAACGAAAACGCAGGTCGTTATGATCCTATAATGTACAGAGGCCTTCTTTACTTAAAAATCCGAATGGATATATGCAGTATAGAGGCTGGAACTGGTCCTAATGGCGAAGACGAATACTGCGGAATGAGGGTACGCTTTACCGGAAATGTTAATACTGAACTTGAAATCGACACTACCACCGAACAAGGTGGTTATATCCAGTTTCAGCACGATCCCGCTACAGACAGAGGATATTTCAGAGACGTTACAGGAGGTTGTCTTAGCCAGATCCCTGAAGAAACGCAAATGGTCCCCAATAAAACCATTGCTTCCATTTTCAACGGATTTGAATTAAAGTTTCTTAGAGACCTCAGCACAGGCCGTTTGATAAGAACGCTTCGCCGGGATACTTACTATAACGTAGACGACGATGGCAATATAACAGAGGTGCGTGTAATAAGAAAAATACAATAACACCCATGTAGCACTCAAATTGTATCAGTTAGATTCTTCAATAATAAAATTTAAACTATCACCTGCTTTGCCGGTGGATTTATCTTTTAATCACAGAACGCTATAGCCAGGATTCAAAAATGGCATCCTTGCATTTTCTATCGCCGGGTTTTAAAAGACCTGATAAGCTTAGGCGACAGATCGAACAGCCGCCTTTACCTGAATTTTATGAAAAAAAGTCCTCTCCATTTGTATAGAGAGGACTTACAATTAATAATTCTTATTGAAGTTTATCCTTCGCCCCCCAATTCAGCTTCGTGGCCAGCATCACCGGCGGCAGTTCTGGCTTTAAAGGTTTTCACCAGTTGTGCATTCATAGTAATATTAATAGCGCCTAATGCCTTACTTACAGGGCAATTGGCTTTCGCCTCTTCGGCATATTGAGGAAAATCTTTTGCTTTCAGCTTGGGCACTTTGGCTCTCACTTCCAGGTGACTGCCCGTGATGACGCCCCCTTCGAGGGTGACGGTGCATTGGGTTTCAATACGACGCGGTGTAAAGCCGGCAGCGCCAAGCACAAAACTCAGCTTCATGGAGAAGCAGCCCGCATGTGCTGCCGCTATCAGTTCCTCGGGATTGGTAAAGGCGCCGTCCTCGAATCGGCTTTTATAATCATAATTTTTATTCTTTATCACCCCGGACTGGGTAAGCAGTTTACCGCTTCCCTCTTTGCCGGAGCCTTTCCAGTTGGCTGTTGCTGTTCTTTTCATGTGTGTATTTTTTGGTTTTATTTATGGCTTCATGATGCTGCCCGGTCAGCCGGGCCTGATCATCACAACGGTTTATTGCGGTTGAATTATTTCCTCCATTTCGGCCAGCCGGTTTTCCGGTTCGTTGTATTCAATGATGAAATTATTCTTCCCCTCCCCCATCATTATCTTCAGAAATTTTTGCTGCACCAGTTCCAGCAGGCTTAGGAAAAGAAATATAGCATGCACCCGGTTATCGCAATTGCCAAATACTTTTTCGAATGACAGTGTTTTTTCCTGTTGCGCCAGCGAAAGCATATAATCACGACTGCCTTCCATGGTATATTCGTAGCGGATGACGGTATGTACCGGGCGGTTTTTTGTATCGTGATAGCGCTGCATCACCCGCTCAAAGGCACGCATCAGGCGGTACATGGTGATGGTGTTTATTTCAGTGCCCTCGGCGGCTGCTTCACCGATTTTTGAAAGCTCTTTCTGCAAATTGCCGCGTTTGGCCATCAGCATGCGGCCGGCTTCCAGCTCAGCCATTTGTGCTGCCGCCTCCTTGAACCTTTTATATTCCAGAATTTTATTCACCAGCTCCAGCCGCGGGTCAATTTCATTGCCCTGCGCATCCAGCTCCTTGCGGGGCAGCAGCATTTTGGCTTTAATGCGCATCAAGGTGGAAATAAAAAGTATGAATTCGCTGCTCAGTTCAATGTTCAGCGACTCCTGCCGGTGGATGTAATCCAGAAAATCGTTGGTGATTTTTGTGATGGGGATGTTGTAAATGTCCAGTTCATCCCGCTCGATAAAAAACAGCAGCAGGTCAAACGGGCCTTCAAATTGCGGTAGTTTTATCTGGTAGGTTGGGTTGTTCAAATTCTGAATTTTTGAGTTGAAGCAGGCATTAATCATTCCCGGAAAATGCAAAATCCCGTTACAAAATAACGGGACTTTGGCTGACTATAAAAAAATTCTCTTATTTAAACCGGGCAGCGAAACCCACACCTAATTGTGAACGAAGCTGGGTGGCCGCTTTATTGCGGTTAGGGCCAAATAGCTTAACATCATCATCATAAACCAGGTCAAAATTATAATTCACAATCAGCCAATTGTTCACTTTCATGTGAAGGCTGTTGTTCCAGAACACATCAATGTTCTGCGGATCGTCCACATAATTGGAAAAGAAATCTGCCCTTGTTTTGTACGTAACATTCTTGGCAATCTCTCTTTTGTATTTTACTGAAATCAGCGCTCCCAGTTCAAAGCGGACTTTCCTTTCGGGGTCCACATTATAATGCCAGGAAAGAGGTATCTCCTGGGTTCCGTCTGGTTTGATGCCACCCTGGTAATTGAAACTGTAGGGGCGGTTGGTAAATAATATCAGCCTTGGCGCAATGGGCGAAACAAACAGGCTTGCTGATTTTGTTCTCACATCAAAACCCGGACCTGCGGTGAAATAACCCGGCGCCATCAGGCCTGAGATTCTTCTTTTAGGTGTTTCATTATGATCATAGCCGTGATGAAACTGTGTACGTACATTGAACCAGCCACCTATACCCACCACATTATCTTTTGTGATGGAATGTCTGAACAGCGAGGTAAAATCAAGCTTATCATCCGTTTTTCTGAAACCAAGCTTGTTGGTATTTACCAGTGCATAACCTGCATCCAGGTTGTTTTCCCAGATATTTTTTCTCCATTTTCTGTTCACCTGGTAGTTAAGGTAGGCTGCACCCTGCAGGGAGAAACGTTCCGAGCCGGCAGCCCAGTTGCGGCTGCCGCCATGACCTACATTGAAACTGAAGAGTCCTTCACAGCTCCATCCTTTTTTTGATTTTGCTGGTTGCTGGGGTGCATTGCCCTGGGCAGAAAGTGATACGGTAAGTGTAAATGCAAAAAGTGTAAAGATGAGTTTTCTCATACCAGTTAGTTGTTATTTAGAAAATCGGGCCGTAAGCAGTACGGTGCAACCAAAGATAATAGTTTAATTCTTATTTCGAACAGATTTTATAGGGGTAAAATTTTCTGGCTATCCCCGGGAAATTAAAGTAATATCCACATGACGAAAACCAAAAATAGCCAACGCATTTCTTTACTAAACCTATATTTTTAATGTAAGCCCTAAGCCTAATATTTCTTTTAACTGTATTCGCTTTTTCTGGTCGTCGTCGTATATGAGGTCAAGGCTGAGATTGGTAGCAAAGGTTTTATTGAATTTCAGCGTCAGCAGGTTGTTCATCAGCACATCCATGTTTTCAGGATGGCGTTTATAATTGCTGAACAAATCAACCCGGCCGGCATAAACTACCCACCGGGTGAAAGCCGCTTTGAATTTACCGGTTACAAACGCACCATATTCCGTATTGGATCGCCGGGCAGAGTCCACGCCGAATTTTGCCAGGTCAAAAAAATCGTCATCTTTTTTCAATACCCAGCGGATAGTGACCGGAGAAATGAAAAGTGAAAACCGGCTGGCTGTTTTATGATCAATGCCCGGCGATAATAATATTTTCCCCGGTGTAAGAAAATTGGAAATCTTTTTATCAGGCTCCACCGAATAATCGTAGCCGGCAAGGGACTGCGAGTTGAAATTGGACAACACACCAATATACCAGTGATGGTTCAACTGGTAACCATACTTGCTGGTCACATCTATGCGGTCATCGATTTTGCGAAACTTGCCAAAGCTGGTGGCATTCTGAAAGCCGAGGGCAAGGTCGAAATAATTGTCCCAGGTGTTTCGGCCAAACCGGAAATTGACAGAATAATTCAGGATGGCATTTATGCCAAGCACACTCTGTTCGCCACCGGCCACCCAGTTGCTCAGGGCGCCCTGGTTCATGTTCAGGATGAAGGTGCCGTTTTTTTTCCAGCCGTTGCTGTCAAGACTTTTTACCTGCCGGGCCCCTACCACCCTAAGATCTTTGAGTGTTATATCCTGGGCTTGATTTATTAAAAACAAAATGACGCCGGCAGAAGCAAAACAGATTTTTTTCATAGCGGCGCAAAAATAAACTCTCGCGGCCGTTAAAGAGCTGATAAAATTCTGAACGGCCCCGCACCGGGTTATTTTTTCAGGGCATCTCTTATTTCACGCAGCAGCAGGATATCTTCCGGTGTGGCAGGCGGCGCAGCCGGAGTTTGTTCTTTTTTCTTTGCAGCATTGATTGCTTTAATAAAAAAGAAAAGAAAAAGAGCAATAGCAAGAAATTTTACAATGGCCGTTATCGCCATCCCGTATTTCAACTCTGCGTCACCAGCCTTTACCATCAGGGTATCGAAGTTGATTCCCCCGGTGATCATCCCTACTACTGGCATCAGTATATGATCCACCACGGAGCCAACTATTGCCCCAAAGGCAGCCCCGATAATAACACCCACTGCCAGATCAATAACGTTACCATTCATGGCAAATTCTTTGAATTCTTTCAGCATTCCCATAAAAAATAGTTTGGTGTGAAGAAATTATTTAAAGGTAAAACCGGAAGTTAAAACATTATTTTTTCAGGCCCGGGTATTTCATATCAAGTCCTTTTAGCAGCTCATATACCTGTGAGGCAATGATAAATTCTTTATACCAGTTCTGATCTGCCGGCACAATGACCCAGGGAATTTTATTACACTGCTCAAAGCAATGTTCATACACTTTCATGTACTGATTCCAAAGTTTGGCTTCTTCAAAATCATTTTCGTTGTACTTCCACATTTTGGCTGGCTCCTTCATCCGCTCCACCAGCCGTTCATGCTGTTCAGCGGGTGATATATGCAGGTAAAATTTGAGAATACGGGTGCCGTTGTGCACCTGCAGCAATTCTTCAAAATCATTAATGGCTTTCATCCGTTTCCTTGCTGTGTCATCATCGCACCATCCATGTACACGGGTCACCAGTATTTCTTCATAATGGCTGCGGTTAAAAATGCCAATCATACCTTTGGCCGGAACAGCCGCATGCACACGCCACAAAAAATCATGAGCCTGTTCTTCCGGCGTTGGCACCTTAAATGACTTTACCGTTACACCCTGGGGATTCAGCCTGCCAAACACATTGCGTATGGCGCCGTCTTTGCCGCTGGCATCCAGGCCCTGCAGCACTACCAGCACCGAATGTTTACTTTCGGCAAAAAGCAGGTTTTGCAGTTCATCAAGCTCCGCCAATAGTGCAGCGGTATTGTATTTAATTTTTTCTTTATCCGCATCTCCAGGTGCACGGGTACTCAGCTCATCAAGTTTTATTTTATTCATTATCTCAAATTATGAAACGACAAGCTACTTTATCATTACCGGTTTTTCAAACCGGCTTTTCAAAATTATTCCCTCACCTTTGCCCCCGGTATGAAAAATGACCGGTTTGGCAGCTGGACAATTTTTATTTTGCTGTGCATCATCTGGGGCAGTTCTTTTATCCTGATGCGCTGGAGCACCAAAGAATTAAACCCGCTGCAGATAGCCTCGCTGCGTATATTTTCTGCAGGCGCCGTTATGATACCGTTTGCGCTGTTTCATTTTTCTGAAATACCGGGTAAAAAAATCCCACTGGTGATATTTTCCGCTGTTTGCGGCAACCTGCTGCCTGCTTATCTGTTTGCAGCTGCCATCGAAAAAATTGACAGCAGCCTTGCCGGCATTCTCAATTCACTTACACCTCTCTGCGTGGTGGTTATCGGTATTCTTTTTTTCAAATCAAAAGTGGGAGGAAGAAAGATACTCGGCGTCATCATTGGCTTCATGGGACTTATACTCCTGAGTATTGCCGGCAAAAAAGGAATCAGTTTTGAAAACCTGGAATATACACTATGGGTTTTAACCGCTACTATCCTGTATGGTATAAACGTAAACATTGTCAGTCATTACCTGAAAGATTATCACCCGGTTCACCTCACGTCGGTATCGCTTGCTTTTATGACAATACCTACAGCTATCGTTTTGTGGCAGCAGGGCATTGCCGGTTTACGATTTGATGAATCGGCCGTAAAATGGTCAGTTGCTGCGTCGGTATTGCTGGGTGTAGTAGGCAGCGCACTAGCCACAGCCTTGTTTTATCTGCTGGTAAAAAAAGCCGGGGGCCTGTTTGCTTCGCTGGTTACTTACGGTATTCCCTTTGTTGCTATCGCCTGGGGTTTTATTTATGGTGAAAATATTACAGCCCTGCAAATCGGGAGTCTTGGAATAATTTTAAGCGGCGTGTACCTGGCAAATAGGTGAAAGAAAAAATTCCAAAATCCAAATTCCAAAATATGTTTCCCGATTATGGAATTTGGTCCCGGTGCAACGGGATGTTTTTTGTGATTTTCAAACCGCCATGATTTCTTTTTCTTTGGAGCCAAGATGTTTATCCACGGCGGCGATGTATCTATCCGTCAGGGTTTGCACGGCGGTTTCCGCATCTTTGGCCACATCTTCGCTCAGGCCGTTCTTCTGAAGTTTTTTAATCTGCTCAATTGCTTCCCGGCGCAAATTACGGATGGCCACTTTGGAATGTTCTCCCTCTGCATGACATCTTTTTACCAGTTCTTTTCTTCTTTCTTCGGTAAGCGGAGGCAGAAAGAGCCGGATGGTATTGCCATCGTTTTGCGGATTGATGCCGATGTTGGCTGCCAGGATGGCTTTTTCAATCGGGTGCAGCATATTTTTTTCCCAGGGCTGAATGGATAATGTGCGGGCATCCATTATACTAATGTTCGAAACCTGGTTCAGCGGCATATGCGTTCCGTAATAATCCACCGTGATGCCATCCACCATCTGGGGGTTGGCTTTGCCGGCGCGGATTTTCACCAGTTCTATTTCAAGATGCTCGATTGCTTTTTTCATTTGCTCCTCAGCATGCTGCTGAACGGATTTAACGTCACCTGGATTCATAAACCGGAATTTTGCGGAAGCAAAGCTAATGAAACGACACAATTTGTATACCAGGGCAGGAAATTATTCTGGCGGGAGCCGGCTCAGTTATTGGCCTGCATTTTTTCAGTAAAGGCAGCCAGCGATTCTTTGGTAATTTTCGGTATGGGCCGTTGTTCCTGTATTTTTTTCTGGTGTTCTATTTCACCTTTTTTATAATAAAACTGGAACACAAAAAATAAAACAACTACATAGGCCAGCGCGGCAAACGAAATATAAAAATTCCAGATGCCCGGATTTTTTATAAGCACAATGGCCACAGGAAATGAAAGCAGGCTGGTAGCAAGCAGTATCAGTACAATCCGGTTTTCGCCCATGCCCAGGTAGGCAAAGTGATGAGTGATGTGGTCCTTGCCACCTACAAACGGCGACTGGCCGCGGAGCAAACGCCTGATGGTAACCGTAGTGGTATCAATAATGGGAACTATAAAAAACAAAGCCGGCAGCACAAAAGGTTTCACCTGCAGCAACCCCTGGTTGCCATCGTTGAACTTCCATAAAAACAGAATGCTGGTAGCAGCAAGAAAAATACCGAGAAACTGGCTGCCTGTATCGCCCATGAAAATTTTTGACGGGCTCCAATTGAACCGCAGAAAGCCGATTAATGCCCCCAGTACGCCGGCCAGCACCAGCAGGTAAAAATCGGGAGCAGGATGACCTGAAAGAATAATCACTGTAATGAGCCCTGCAATAATGCAAACAGAAATAGTGCCGGTAACACCATCCATATTATCCAGCATGTTGATGGAATTCATAAGCCCTACTACCCACACCAGAGTGAAAAAGATATTGATGAGCTCCACGTTGGAGATATTTATTTTCACATTAAAACTTACCAGGATAATGCCGCAGGCCAGCTGCAGAATAAACTTCAGGAGGGGGTTGGTATTAAAAGCATCATCGTAAAGGCCGGCCAAAAAGCCCAGGCTGGTGGCCGCCACTATCCCTATTACCTGGTTATCTGGCGTCGTCGTTTTTTCCTGCGAAATAAAACCATAAACGCCCCACGACAGCAGGAAAATTATAAAAAACGAAATGCCACCTACCGATGGTTTTACATGCGAGGTCCAGCGCACCTGCCGGAATGCGATATTGTTCCGGGAACCAAGGTTAAAGGAAAATTTCAGGAGCAGGTAATTGATGGCTAAGGATAACAATACGGCAATAAAAAAATAAGAAACTAGAAACGGGTTCATAAGATGGTGTGTTTGGTTTCGGTGTACCAGTTATCGTCAAGTTCCGGATTCGGGGCAAAAATAGGCTGAATATTCAAAGTTGTTCATCAATTCACCTTATTTTTTAATCCACCGGCCTGAATTTCTTGACGACAATTCTCCGAAACTTATTCAGGTAACCAGGTTTAAACAGGGTTGGTATTGAAAAAGATTGCACTTTTGCAACGCCCAAACGGCACTAAGAAGCGACAACCATTCAAAAGTTTAAATTCACACTTAATTTTTAAAAATGAACGATCTGAAAAAAATTGCTGCACAGTTGCGAAGAGATATTTTAAGAATGGTGCACGGCGCCAACAGCGGTCATCCGGGCGGTTCTTTGGGCTGTACCGATTTTTTTACGGCTCTTTTTTTCCGGGTGATGAAGCACAACAGTAATTTTTCGATGGATGGAAAAGAGGAAGATATATTTATTCTTTCCAACGGTCATATTTCACCTGTATTTTACAGCACACTGGCCCGATCGGGTTATTTCGACCTGAAAGAACTGGGCACTTTCCGTAAAATAAATTCGCGGCTGCAGGGCCATCCCGCCACGCATGAACATTTGCCGGGTGTAAGAATTGCTTCGGGTTCGCTGGGACAAGGCATGAGTGTGGCCATTGGTGCTGCGCTTACAAAACGACTGAATGGTGAAAACACGATTGTTTATTCACTTCATGGCGATGGTGAACTGGATGAAGGGCAGGTATGGGAAGCTATCATGTTTGCTGCGCATCATAAAGTGGATAACCTTATTTCCACCATTGACTGGAACGGGCAGCAGATTGATGGCCCTACAGACAAAGTGATGAGCCTTGGAAATATCCGGCAGAAATTTGATGCTTTCGGCTGGACTACGCTTGAAATGAACGGCAACGACATGGACGAAGTGGTAGCCACGCTTGAAAAAGCAAAAACTTTTGCCGGTAAAGGCAAACCTATCGCCATCATGATGCACACCGTGATGAGCAAGGGTGTTGATTTTATGGAAAACGATCATAACTGGCATGGCGTGGCTCCTAATGATGAACAACTGGCCAAGGCGCTGGCACAGTTGCCGGAGACATTAGGAGACTACTGAGGCTTGTCAATACTTAATAATTATTCTGCACGAAGCGAAAACTCCTGGTTTGCCGCTTTCCTTGCCGGTATCCACGAAGCAAGCAAGGCAATAAATAATACGGTGGCAACTACAAGAATGAAATCGGGCCAGTACATTTTCACGGGATAATATTCTATCAAAAATGACCCGCCCTGCAGCGGAATCAGTTTATAATTTACCTGCAGCCACGCTATTACCAATGCAAGCAATATACCCAATGCTCCTCCGATGATGCCGATCAGCAATCCTTCGCTCAAAAAAATTCTGCGGATAAAATTTTTATTGCCCCCCAGCGCCTGCAGTATGCTGATGTCTTTTTCCTTTTCCAGCACCAGCATGGTGAGGGAACTGATAATGGTAAATGAAAAGATAAGCATGATGAGCACCAGCACGGCATACACCACCCACTTTTCGGTCCGCATGATAGCGTACAACCCTCGGTTCTGCTCGTAGCGGGTAAGCACCGAATAATTTTTGCCGAGCATTGCCTGCAGTTTTTCTTTTACAGGCCCGGCATCATTTTCATATTGCAGTGCAATCTCTGCACCGTTGTATTCATTGGCTTGAAGACCCAGCATTTTTTTTACAAAACCAAGATGGGTGATGGCATAGTTGTAATCAAAATCCTGCTGGATGATGAACACACCGGATGTATTGGCCAGGTCGCCGCTTACATTTTGCGAGGGGTCAAACAATTCCGAGCCGCTTTTTTTTGGCAGATAAACTTTCAGGGGAAAAATACTCCTGTCGGCTTCCACCTGCAGCGCATCTTCCACGCCGGCGCCCAGCACAAGAAAAGGATTTTCTTCGCTGCCGGTATTGTACAGGCCCGTTACAATATTGTCATCCACACCGGCCACATCTTTATAGTTTTCATCCACCCCTTTGATGGTTACGGCCCGCTGAAAATTATATTCGGCGCTGTCGCGATCAAGACCCGAGTGCTGCAGGATGCCCCGTTCTTCGGCCACCAGCGAAATATTCTTTATGCCGGCAACGCCCCTGATTTGTTTTATTTGTTCTGGTGTAAGGATGAGTACTTTGCCCTGTGCAGGAAAAATTTTCAGGTCGGTATAAAAAGTGGAATAAAGCGATTTCACCAGCCCTTCAAAACCATTGAACACACTCAGCACAAGAATAAGTGCAGCCGTGCCAAAGGTCATTGCCACAATGCTTATCCAGGCAATGATGTTGATGGCATTGGTGCTTTTTTTTGCTTTGAAATAGCGCCAGGCGAAAAGAAATGAGCCCGCTGTCTCCCCAAAGGGAGAACTTAGATTCATCATACTTTTTTATGTTGTGATATCACATTTGTCAATTTTCGGGTAGCCTTTCCGCATACATGCTTTCTTACTCCTTTTCATTGGCCGGTGGCTTCTCTTCACTTATTTTTTTAAACAGCTCCTCCATTTTGAACACATGATCCAGCGTTTCATCTTTATAAAACTTCAGCACGGGCATATTGCGCAACTGATGTCTTACTTTGGCCGCCAGCTCTTTTTTTATTTCATGATGCCGGTCTTCGATTTTTTTCAATGCCGCTTTTACATCTTTTACCTGGAAAAAGCTCAGGTAAAACCGTGCTTCCAGCAGGTCGGGCGTCACTTTTACCGAGGCAATGGAAACCATGCCGCCGTCCATCATGTTCAGGCCCAGCCGCTGGAAAATGCCGTTCATTTCCTCATTCAGCAGGCCTGCAATTTGCTTTTGTCTTTTTCCTTCCTGCATATTCATTTCTACTTTTGTTCGGGGTAAAATTAGCTACTTTTGGTGCTTCTTTGGCGTTACTGAAATACAATGAAGAAATATTCACGGATTTTTGGTTACCTCAGGCATTACAAAAGCAGTATTCTACTTTATTTCCTGTTCATCCTTCTTTCGGTTGCTTTCTCCATCGTATCTGTAGGTATGCTGATGCCGTTTCTGGAACTGATTTTCAATGGTGACAACAGCAGTATGGCGGGCCTGATGAAAGATACTGCCAACCCGGTCATACGATTCATCCGCGATAAACTGCTTGAAAGCATCGGCAGCAGCGAAAACAGAACAGCCGGGTTGCTGAAAACCCTTGGCTTTATCTGTATGCTCATCATCGTTTCCATTTTTCTGAAGAATCTTTTTCTTTACCTGTCCTTTTACATTCTGAACCCCATGAAGAACAGCATTGTGAACAGGCTGCGTTCCGAACTCTACCATAAAATTCTTCATTTGCCTATCGGTTATTTTACTGAAAAAAGAAAAGGCGACCTTATCAGCCGCATTACAAATGACATTAGCGAAGTTGAAAATTCGGTGGTGGGTACACTGGAAGGATGGATCCGTGATCCGCTGACGATACTGATAAATTTTGCTTTTCTCTTTTACCTGAGTCCCCAGCTCACCCTGTTCCTGCTTATATTTATTCCGGTTATCGGTTTTATTATCGGCCGCATTTCACGTTCGCTGAAAAAACAATCGCAGGCAGCCGCTGTCAAATACGGTGAAACTGTTTCGGTACTGGATGAAACACTGGGTGGCCTTCGTGTAATTAAAGCATTTAACATTGAATCGCTGCTGAAAAATAAATTTTTCCGAATCAATGAAGAATTGCTTGCGGCAAAAAATAAAATCGGTTACCGCCGCGACCTGGCTTCGCCCATGTCAGAGTTTCTCGGTGTGGTGGTATTTGCATCCATTCTCTGGTATGGCGGCAGCCGCATCATCAGCGGCAGCATCCCGCTGGAAGGCTCAGCCTTCATCGGGTATCTTGCATTGTTTTATAATATCATCAACCCGGCCAAAACACTTTCCACTTCCTTTAGCAATATTCAAAAAGGCAGCGCCGCCATTACCCGCATCGAAGAAGTACTGAAAACACCGGTTACGGTGGATGATAATGTAAACGGGAAGAAGTTGCTTTCATTCAACGATAAAATCGAATTCCGCAACGTTAGCTTTGCTTACGATGATGCCGTAATACTGGATAACATTAACCTTATTGTAGAAAAAGGAAAAACCATAGCGCTGGTGGGATCGTCCGGCGCCGGTAAATCCACGCTGGCTGACCTGGTGCCGCGTTTTCATGATGTAACCGGTGGCGAGGTGCTGATTGACGGTGTGAACATCAAAGATTATTCCCTGCAGTCCATCCGCAGCCTGATGAGTATTGTGACACAGGAGCCGATATTATTTAATGATACAATCGCCAACAACATAAAACTGGGTAAACCGGACGCAATCGATGAAGAAATCATGCATGCCGCCAACGTTGCCAATGCCCATGATTTTATTGTGCAGAAAGAAACCGGTTACCAAACCAATATCGGTGACCGCGGCGGCAAACTCAGCGGCGGCGAAAGACAACGCCTCACCATCGCAAGAGCGGTGATAAAAAATCCCCCGATACTGATCCTGGATGAAGCCACTTCATCACTCGACACCGAAAGCGAACGCCTGGTGCAGGATGCCATCAACAACATGATGCAGAACCGCACCAGCATTGTAATAGCCCACCGCCTCAGCACCATCCGACACGCCGATGAAATCATTGTTTTGCAAAAAGGAAAAATTGTGGAGCGGGGCACGCATGATCAGTTGCTCTCACAAAATGGTTTTTATAAAAAGCTGGTGGAGATGCAGGAGGTGAAGTAAGCAAAATCCCAAAAAACAAATTCCGGATTCCAAATTTTGATGTACGGCTAATCATTTTGATTCCTCATCCGTACCTTTCCACCTCACCAATGCTTCGTGTCATGAAAAAGCTTTTACTGCTTCCCGCTTTTACTATTACCTGTTTCGCAGTAATTGATGCACAGAAAAAACAAGTCAGCTACGAACAGGCTTTTGCCAATAAACCCACCAACATTACCCAACCGCTGCCACAGATTGTAAAATGGCTGGATGATGAAAACTATGTGGAGGCAAGAAGGGAAGGTGAGAAAACGAAATCATATTCGGTAAATGTAAAGACCGGCACCGCCACTGAGTATGAAGAAAAGAAAGAACCGGCCAAACCGAAAAAAGATTATGCTGCACTGATTGAAGGAGCAAAAAATGTAACCTGGAGCCCTGATGAAAAATGGGTGGCCTATACCAGCAAGGATAACAATCTCTTTATCCGCGATGCTGAAACCGATAAAGACATTCAGCTCACCTTCGACGGCAGCGAAACCATCAAGAACGGCTATGCTTCGTGGGTGTATTTTGAAGAAATACTGGGCCGCGGCAGCCGCTACCGTGCTTTCTGGTGGAGCCCCGACAGTAAAAAGATTTGCTACATGCGGTTTGACGACAGCCCTGTACCCAGGTTTCCCATTTATGTCATCAAAGACCAGCGTGGTTACCTGGAAAACGAACATTATCCCAAAGCCGGCGATATTAATCCTGAAGTGAAAATAGGAATAGCAGATATCGAAACACAAAAAACAACCTGGGCTGATTTCAATGAAAAAGATGACCAGTATTTTGGCACACCGGTATGGACACCCGCAGGGCAATTGTGGGCTGTGTGGATGAACCGCGGGCAGGACAACCTGAAAATTTACAATGTGGACCTGAATACAGGAGCCAAAACAGAACTCTACGATGAAAAGCAGGCAACATGGATAGATCTTGACCGAACGAACAGGATAGAATTTTTACCGGGCAATACAGGTTTTATCATGCGCAGCGATAAAAGCGGCTGGGAACATTTTTACCTGTACAATATGAGCGGCAAACTGGTAAACCAGGTAACCAGCGGTGAATTTACCGTTGGCACTATTTATAAAATGGATGAAAAAGCAAAGCTGATTTATTTCAATGCCCGCAAAGAAAATTCGGCCCGATGGGACCTGTATTCGGTTTCATTCGCCGGTAAAAAGTTAACCCGTCATTCATTTGGCGACTATTCATTCAGCGGAATGAATATTTCACCCAACAATAAATATTTCATCACCGCTTACTCCAATATTTCTACACCCGCCACGGCTGTGCTTATGGATATGAAAGGAAAAGTGATAAGGGAAATTGCCAATGCAAAAGGCGAAGAGTTTGCAAACTATGAGTTGCCAAAGAAAGAACTGTTCCGGGTAAAATCGGCCGACGGTTTGTTCGAGCTGCCGGTAACCATCACGTACCCCGTTAATTTTGACCCGAATAAAAAATATCCCGTACTGGTAAGCATTTACGGGGGCCCCAATGCAGGCCGCATAATGGACACATGGAACAGTAATGCGCAGGAAATCTGGTGGGCCCAGGAAGGGTTAATACAGGTGGTGTTTGACAACCGCAGCAGCGGGCATTTTGGTAAAAAGGGAATGAACTACATCCACCGCCAGCTGGGCAAGTACGAAATTGAAGATTACATTGCCTGCGCCAGGTGGCTGCGGGGGAAACAGTTTATTGATGCCAACCGTATTGGCATCACCGGCGGCAGCTTTGGCGGTTATATCACCTGTATGGCGTTGACCTATGGCGCCGATGTATTTACACACGGTGTGGCCAATGCTTCCGTTACCGACTGGCAGTTTTATGATACGCATTACACCGAACGGTATATGGATACACCAAAAGAAAACCCGGAAGGATACAAAGCCACTTCGGTAATGACTTATGCTGATAAACTAAAAGGTGTATTACGTATTGTGCATGGCACTTCCGATGACAATGTGCACATGCAAAACAGCCTGGTGCTGATTGATAAACTGCAGAACCTGAAAAAGCATTTTGAATTTATGCTTTATCCCGGCGAACGGCATGGTATCGGTGGCAACAACCGGGCAAAGGGTGAACATAACAGAACCGAAGCTTACAGTTTTTATTACCAATATTTATTACAGAAACCCACGCCTGAACAATTCTGGCAGCCGGCACAGCAGCAGGCAAGACCATTCTGAGGATTGATGTCTGAAGACGGAAGTCTAAAGTCAGATAACCGAACCCGGTACTCCAATTCTCATCCGGGAGTACATTTCAAGTTTCTATATAAATACTGATTACTCACTTCTGACTTCAATTACTGTTTCAGCACTTCTCTTGCAATAACAATCTTCTGTATCTCACTTGTTCCTTCTCCAATGGTGCAGAGCTTGGCGTCGCGGTAATATTTTTCAACGGGAAAATCTTTGGTATAGCCATAGCCGCCAAAAATCTGAACGGCATCGCTGGCCACTTTCACTGCCATTTCGCTGGCATAATATTTTGCCATAGCCGATGCCCTGGTCACCACTTCACCACGGTTTTTTAAATCGCAGGCCTGCAGTGTCAGCAGTTCTGCCGCTGCAATCTCCGTTGCCATATCAGCCAGTTTGAAAGAGATGCCCTGGAAATTTGCAATTGGCTGATCAAACTGGTAACGTTCTTTTGAATATTTCAATGCAGCTTCGTAAGCACCTTTTGCAATGCCAAGTGCAAGACAGGCTATGGATATTCGGCCGCCATCGAGCACTGCCAGCGCCTGCTTAAACCCCTCACCCACCTGGCCCAGCCGGTTGGCATCGGGTATGCGGCAGTTATCAAAAATCATTTCGGCGGTTTCGCTGGCACGCATGCCAAGCTTGTTTTCTTTTTTACCGCCGCTGAAACCCGGCGTTCCTTTATCCACTACAAATGCCGTTGCATTGTTTCTTGTTCTTGGTTCGCCGGTGCGGCAAATCACAACAGCCGCGTCGCAACTTTTGCCATGCGTAATCCAGTTTTTGGTTCCGTTAATTATCCATTCATCTCCTTCTTTCACCGCCGTGCATTTCATATTGCCGGCATCGCTGCCGGTGTTGGGTTCGGTCAGTCCCCATGCCCCTACCCATTCGGCCGTTGCCAGTTTGGGCAAATATTTTTTCTTCTGCTCCTCATTGGCAAAGCTCAGAAGATGGCCTGTGCAAAGCGAGTTGTGTGCTGCCACACTCAAACCAATGGAGCCACATACTTTAGCCACTTCTTCAATGATGACTTTATATTCAAAATAACTGAGCCCCGCGCCGCCGTACTGTTCTGGCACCAGCACACCCATCATACCAAGCTTTCCCATTTTCTTAAACAATGAAACCGGGAACTCCTGGCTTTCGTCCCATTCCATTACATGAGGTTTGATGAACTGCTGTGCAAAATCCCTGGCCGTATGTGCTGCGTGTTGTGTTATTTCGTCTGGTTTAAAATTCATATCATATCCCCAATTTGAATAAATACCCGGTAAAACAATTATAGCTGCAAATTAAAGGAGAATTAATCAAACGCTAACAGCCGTTAGTGGAAAACAATGTCAATTTCTATCAGGAAAACTCCAGCACCAGCCCATCATAAGCCAGGTGGATGCCTTCGGGCAGCTCGGCTTCAATTTCCTGGTGGCGGCCAAGCTGGTGAGAGATATGGGTGAAGAAAGCCATGGGAACTTTCAGTTCCTGCACTACTTCAATGGCTTCAGCCAGGGTAAAATGAGAAACATGATGCTGGCGTCGCAATGCATTCAGTACAAGCACTTCGCTTCCTTTAATTTTTTCTTTCTCTGCTTCATCTATCCGGTTGGCATCGGTGATGTAGGTAAATTTTCCAAACCGGAATCCCAGCACCGGCATTTTCAGGTGCCATACCAACACGGGTGTTACCGGGATATCGCCGATTGAAAATGGCTCGCTGGTAATCGTATTCAGGCAGAGCTCCGGCACACCGGGATATTTTTTATCGGCAAAAGCATAGCTGAACTCCCTTTTAATAGCCTCTTCCGTTAATGAGTTGGCATAAATCTGCATCACCGGTTTATAAAAAAAATTAAAGGCCCGCACATCATCCAGCCCGGCAATATGATCTTTATGCGGATGAGTGAAAAGAACGGCATCCAGTTTTTTTACGTTTTCCCGCAGCATCTGGCTGCGGAAATCTGGTGTGGCATCTATTACGATAGTGGTATTGGCTGACTGTACCATAATGCTTGGCCGCAGCCGCTTATCTTTTTCATCGGCGGAGGTGCACACTTCGCAATTGCAGGCAATCATGGGTACGCCGGCGCTGGTGCCCGAGCCGAGAAACGTAATTTTTAGGGGAGGACAAGCCATTTAACAAATGTACGAAGTACGAGGTACGGGGTACGAAGTATGAGGTATGATGTGCGATGAACAATGTGCTACGGTGCTTTTTAGAATTTCATTTTTGTTCTGCCTGTACTTTGGCAATGAATTCTTGATAAAGTTTTTTTGATTCTTCACTCAGCGCCTCAGAATTTATCTGCAGCTGCAGCAGCAGGTCAAGCAGGGTATTAATGCGCCCTTCGAGTTGCAGAAATTTATTCAGCACCACCACTTTCTTTTCTTCCAGTATGCAGTAGCCGCTCTGGAAAGTGCCCCTTTCATAACGCAGAATATAGCCGGCTTCTTCTACTATTGCCTCCAGCTTATTGAGAGTGGTTTGCGTGTATTTCATAAACGCAAATTTAAAAAACCGGCCAGCAAATAAGTGAAGTAAGTGGGATTGTTATCCACAGTTCTTTTTATCTTTATTTACAATCCTATGCTGATTAAAAGATTTCTTATCCTCGGTTTGCTGTTTTTAATTTTCCGTGCTTCTTTTTGCCAGGAAAATCTTACGGCCTTTGGTAAAGCTGATTTGAATGAGCTGCGGATGAAGGAATGCGCTTTTGAAAAAGATGCCGGCGCCATGAAACTGCTGGATTACCAGGAAACGGAACTGACATTTACCGGCTATGACCTTAAAATCTCCATTGACAGGAGAGTACGCATCAAGATTTTCAACAAAAGCGGATTCGATGCTGCCAATATCATCATACCCTACATCCGCAGAAGCAGGAAATCAAAAATCACCGACATCTCAGCCTATATCTACACGCTTGATACGGCAGGAAATATCGTGACGCAGAAACTTGAAAAGAACCAGATTTTCCGCGAGAAATCGGATGACGGTATCAGCAAAGTGGCTTTTGCTTTTCCCAACGTGAGTGCCGGCTGTGTGATTGAATACCGCTATACGCACAACGAAAAAAATTCGCTGCACCTTGAACCCTGGTTTCTGCAGGATGAAATCCCTACGACCGTTTCCACCTGCCGGTTTATTTATCCCGATGAAATGAAGTTTGATTTCCGGGTGATTTCACCAGACAGCATTGCGCAAAACCACCAGCTCCGGCGGGGAGTAATGATGCGCTCTTTCCACCATACTAACATCCCCTCTTTCAGACCGGAACCACTGATGAGTTCGGTGAAAGATAACCTGCAGCGGATTGAATTTGCCTTTATCCCCCGCGTCGGTTTTTTTGATTTTATTATCAACGAACAGGACAGGTGGAAGTTTTACAATCTATCCCTGCTGATGTCGCCTTTTTTCGGCAGGCATTTCCGGGCGCCAATATCCCGGACGGAAGCCATCCTTGATTCGGTAAAAAAGATTTCAACTGCGGCTGAAAAAGTGCATTTTATTTTTCAACAGGTGAAAGACAGCCTGAAATGGGATGAAACACACAGCTTCTATGCCGACAACCTGGAAGAAGTATGGCTGAACAAATCGGCAAACAGTGCAGAGATAAACCTGTCTGTTTTGAACCTGCTGCGAAAAGCCGGAATCAATGCTTACCCCATACTGGTAAGCACCCGGAACAATGGCCGGACCGATCCTGATTTTATCACCCTGGGCCAGTTCAACAGTGTGGATGTGCTGGTGGCCGATTCTGCCGGCTTTTATGTGCTGGACGGAACACAGAAATATATTTCGTACAAAACACCTCCCTACAACATTCTCAATCGTGACGTATTCCTGGTAGATACTGCCAAAAGCAAATGGGTGACCATTACCGACAACCGGTCGCTGATGCGAACCTCCATTACCATAAAGGCAGAGCTGGGTACATCCGGCGAGCTGAAAGGCGATGCCTATATTTCCTACTATGATTATTCAAAAGCCATCAAGCTGGAAGAGCAAAATGAAAAAGAAAAGGAAAAAGAAGAAGAAGACAAGGAGTTTATTGAAAAAGAATCGGCTGAAATTGTAATTGACAGCCTGGTGCAGGAAAATGCAGAGGATGAACTGCAGCCGCTGGTACACAAATTCGGTTTTTCGTATAAATTGTCCAATACCGACGATTATTATTTTCTCGATCCTTTTTTTCTTTCCAACTTCAGGAGAAATCCATTCAATGACACACTGCGTCGCACCGATATTGACCTGGGCAGCAACCAGTCCTATTCCTTATTTCTGCATCTTACCATCCCGGATGATTATAGCATTGATGAATTGCCGCAAAGCCTGCTGATTCGGGCCAACGACTCCAGCATGCTGTTCAAAAGGCAAATCATCCGGCAGGACAATGAGCTTGTTTTTCGCCACTCTTTCGATATTCAGCGCTCAGTTTTTGATAAAGAAGAATACCCCGGCATCCGGGAATTTTTCAGGAAAATCTATGCCGTCGTCAGCGACCAGATTGTTTTGAAAAAGAAAAAGTGAATCTTACTTGCTTTGCATTTTAATCACCGGTACAATCATTTCCTCCAGGCTCACGCCGCCGTGCTGGAATGTATGGCGGTAATAATTCACGTAGTAGTTATAATTATTCGGGTAGCACAGGAAGCCATCCTCTTTTGCAAAAATGAAAGATGAGTTTACGGTCGGCACCGGCAGGCCCGCATCCCGCGGGTCGCGGAAGGCAAGCACTTCTTTCGGCTCATAATTCAGGTTGCGGCCATGTTTGTAGCGAAGATTGGTGGTAGTTTGTTTATCGCCCACAACCTTGCAGGGCGTTTTCACTTTCACACTTCCATGGTCGGTGGCTAAAATAAGCCTGATATTTTTATCGGCAATCTTTTTCAGCGCCTGGTGCAAGGGCGAATGCTCAAACCAGCTGCGGGTAATGCTGCGGTAACTCATTTCATCGCTGGCCAGTTCTTTCAGCACTTCCATTTCCGTGCGGGCATGGCTGAGCATGTCCACAAAATTGTACACAATCACGTTCAGATCGTTTGTCAGCAGGTTATGAATGTTGTTTACCAGGTCGAGTCCCGCCTGGTTATTCAGCACTTTGGTGTAAGAAATTTTCAGGTTGGTTTTTCCCAATCGCTTCAGTTGTGCCCTCAGAAATTCTTCTTCATGCAGGTTTTTTCCGCCCTGCTCATCATCATTTTTCCACTGTGCCGGGAAATTTTTTTCAATATCCACCGGCAGCAGCCCGGCAAAGATGGCGTTGCGGGTATATTGCGTAGCTGTAGGCAGCATGCTGTAAAAACTGTCTTCTTCCAGTATGCGGTAGCTATCGGCAAAAATCGGCTGGATGGCTTTCCACTGGTCGAAGCGCAGGTTATCAATTAAAATAAAAAACAGCGGCGTACCCTTATCCAGGTGGGGCAGCACTTTAAACTGCATCAGCGTGTGGCTCATCACCGGGCCGTCAGTGCTTTTGGGTTTTACCCACGATGCATAGTTGCGTGAAATGAATTTGAAGAACTCAGTGTTAGCTTCACTTTTTTGTGTCTGCAGCACTTCCTGCATTTCGGGGCTGTGGCTTTTTTCCATTTCCAGTTCCCAATACACGAGCTTTTTATAAATGTCCATCCACTCATTGTAGTCCGGATTGCTGTTCAGGGCCATAAACAGGTTACGGAACTGTTGCTGGTAAGCCGTTGTCGTTTTTTCAGCCACCAGCCGTTTGTTGTCCAGAATTTTTTTCAGGCTCAGCAGCACCTGGTTCGGGTTCACCGGTTTAATTAAATAATCGCTGATTTGTGAACCGATGGCATCGTCCATCAGGTTTTCGGTTTCGTTTTTTGTAATCAGCACTATCGGAATCTGCTGGCTCACTTCCTTTATTTTGGCCAGCGTTTCCAGCCCCGTTATACCCGGCATGGTTTCATCCATCAGCACCACGTCCACGGGATTTTCTTTTACATAATCAATGGCATCAAACCCGTTGGTTAAGGTATGCACTTCGTATCCCTTGCCTTCGAGAAAGAGTTTTTGCGATTGCAGGCTTTCAATTTCATCATCCACCCAGAGTATTTTTGCTAAGGCCATTCGATTGCAGATTTACGATTTCAGATTTTAAATTTTATGAGAAATTTTCCTGCTTCCTGACGTTTCTTCATTGTTCAGTTCAGCTGAAATTGAATTTTCAAAAAGCAGGGCATGTGTAATTACCAATTCTCCCTTTTGGAACAGGTAGAAGTGGCCGCATCAAATTTAGTTTAATAACACCAGCTATTGTAGTTTTGCCCGCTGCCCTTTAACAAAAAAGCAACAATGCCCTCACCCCGGAAAATCATCAACGATCCCGTCTATGGTTTTATTACTGTTGATCACCCGTTGATTCTTGATATTATTGCGCATCCTTACTACCAGCGGCTGCGCCGTATTTACCAGATGGCCTTTGCACATCTGGTGTATCCCGGCGCTGTACATTCCAGGCTGCACCATTCGCTCGGCGCTTATCATCTTATGTGCAATGCACTGGCCGAACTGAAAAGCAAAGGCGTTGATATCACACCCGATGAAGAGCTTGGCGCCAAAGCAGCCATCCTGCTGCACGATGTGGGACATGGGCCTTACTCCCACACCCTGGAAAATGAACTCATCCGTGATGTACATCATGAAGAACTCTCACTGCTCATCATGAAAGTGCTCAACGTAGCGTATGGAGGAAAATTGCAAACCGCCATTGATATTTTCACTGACAATTACCACAAAAAATTTCTTCACCAGCTGATTGCCGGCCAGGTGGATGTGGACCGCATGGATTACCTCACCCGCGACAGTTTTTTTACCGGTGTATCGGAAGGCGTTATCGGCTACGACCGCATTATAAAAATGCTCACCGTACACAACGGCGAGCTGATGGTGGAAGAAAAGGGTATTTACTCCATTGAAAAATTCCTGGTGGCACGCCGCCTCATGTACTGGCAGGTGTACCTGCACAAAACAGTACTGAGCGCCGAAATGATGCTGGTAAAAATCATCCGGCGTGCAAAAGAATTAATCGGCAAAGGAATTAAAACGGATGCAGCTACTCCGGCGCTTAATTTTTTCCTTCAAAACCCCCTGGCAGATCACCAGACTGCCGAACACCTTGACACCTTCTGCAGCCTGGATGATTTTGATGTGATGACTACGGTTAAAAACTGGATGAATCATCCCGATAAAATTCTGTCCCTGCTCTGCCACCACCTTGTTCACCGCAAACTCTATAAAGTAAAACTGCAGGCATTCGAATTTGAAGACAGGCTTATTAATAAAATGAAAAAAGAAGTGATGCAGCGCCTGGATGTCACCAATGACGAATCGGACTATTTCGTTTTCACCGGCGAAGCGGTCAATACCACTTACAATCTGCAGGATGAAAGAATAAATATTTTGTTTAAAGACGGCAGTGTGAAAGATATTTCGCAGGTTGACAATGCCCTTATTGCACAGCACCTCGCCAGCCCGGTTAAAAAACAGTACATTTGTTTTTTAGATGTTCATAGATAATAGTTCATGGTTCATAGATTTTCCCTTGAACTGTCCACCATGAACCATGAACCTGAATTTAGTTTTATGACTTTTACCGCCGCACAAATTGCAGCACTTATCAATGGAAAAATTGAAGGCGATGCCAACGCTGTTGTTGGCTCTTTTGGAAAAATTGAAGAGGCTAAAGAAGGACAGCTGGCATTTCTTGCTAATCCGAAATACGAAGAATATTTATACACAACCAAAGCTTCAATTATCATCATCAACGATACGCTTGAACTGAAACAACCGGTTGAAGCTGCTTTAATCCGTGTGCCGGATGCTTATACCGCTTTTGCCAACCTGCTCAGCAAATACAAGCAGATGATGCAGCAGCAGCTTACAGGCATTCAACAGCCGGTGTATATTGCCTCCTCGGCATCCTATGGTCAAAATGTTTTTATCGGTGCATTTGCTTACCTCGGCGAAAACGTATCACTGGGCAACGACACAAAAATTTATCCCGGCGTTTTCCTCGGTGATAATGTAAAAGTGGGCAGCCATACTGTTATACATCCGGGAGCAAAAATTTATCACGATTGTATGATTGGCAGCCATGTCATCATTCATGCAGGCACAGTTATCGGCAGCGATGGGTTTGGATTTGCCCCGCAGGCCGACGGCAGTTTTCAGAAAGTGCCGCAGATTGGCAATGTGGTGATTGAAGACAACGTGGAAATAGGCGCCAACACAACCATTGACCGTGCCACTATTGGCTCTACCATTATTCGTGCAGGTGCCAAGCTCGATAACCTGATACAGGTGGCACACAATGTGGAAATAGGCAGCAGCACCGTGGTGGCTGCACAGGCCGGCATCAGCGGCAGCACCAAAGTGGGTAAGGGAGTAATGATTGGCGGGCAGGCGGGCCTTGTGGGCCACATCAATATTGGCGACGACGCCAAAATAAATGCCCAAAGCGGCGTGAGCAAATCAATCGAACCCGGTAAGGCTGTCACCGGTTCCCCGGCTTACGATTACACATCAGCACTCCGCAGCCAGGCCATCAGCCGCAACCTGCCTGAACTGGAAAAAAGGGTGAAAGAACTGGAAGAGTTAGTAAAGCAGTTGTTGAGTGAAAAAACCAGCTATTGATTTGCAGAATGAAAATCATTTCTGTTATCATTTTATTATCTGCTGTATTTACTTTTTCATCGTGTAAAGAAAAAGGCTATAAAATTTTCGTTTTATTTAATGATGTAACCGGCTTAAAGGAAGGATCGGAAGTAAAATAAAGCGGGCTGCCTGTCGGCACTGTCACCCGAATGAAACTTCACGATTCCATGGCCCTCGTTATTTTATTTTTTCCCGGTGCTTTTAATATTCCCGGAAATTCATCTTTTGTTTTAGACAGCGAACTCCCGGGAACATCGTATATAAATATTTTTTCATCCGGCGATTCAATTGCATTGCATCCGGGTGATACTGTAAGAGGAATAGATTACAAAAGCGGGCAAATTTCACCGGGAGATTCGCTGAAAAAAGCCCGAAAGGTGAAAGCGTTGGAAAAAATTACGAAGGGCCTCAAAGAATTATTTGAGAGCTCCTATTCAAGCATTTCGCCAAAACACTAAGCCTGTATCATTTCCCTGCCAACGTGTATCTTTGTCCGCATGATTCCTTCAGCAGAAGATAAAACCAGCGCTGCGCAGAAAGTGAACGGCCAATTCAATGCCGACAAACAACATACGCTTGCTTCAGAAGCCCGTATTTCCGGCACCGGCCTGCATACCGGAATACTGGTTGACCTTGTAATGAAACCCGCCCATCCAGGATTCGGACTTCAGTTTCAAAGAGTGGATTTGCCCCTTCAGCCTGTCATCAAAGCCGATTGCGACCTGGTGACCGATACCAGCCGCGGCACCACGCTGGAAGCCAATGGCGGCAAAGTAAGCACCGTGGAGCATGTACTGGCCGCACTGGTAGGCATGGGCATAGACAATTGCATAATTGAAGTGAATGGCCCTGAAATGCCCATTATGGACGGCAGCAGTGAACCCTTTGTTGAGATAATTGAAAAAGCAGGTGTAACGGAGCAGGACGCCGCTAAAACCTGGTACAGCATTGATGAAAATATTTATTACCACGATGAAAAAAAACGGGTGGAACTGGTAGCCATGCCGGCCGTGGATTATTCCGTCACGGCCCTGATTGACTTTAATTCATCTGTGCTGGGCACACAGCATGCCGGGCTGAAAAAAATTTCAGATTTTAAAACAGAAATTGCTCCCTGCCGCACTTTTTGTTTTCTGCACGAACTGGAAATGCTGCTGGACAACAACCTCATCAAAGGCGGCGATGTAAATAATGCCATCGTCGTGGTGGATAAACCCGTTGACGATAAAGAAATGGAACGGCTGAAAAAAATTTTCGGCAAAGAAAAAATTGAAATCAAAAGTGAAGGTTACCTGAACAACGTGGAGCTGCGTTTTCCTAACGAACCGGCCCGCCATAAATTACTGGACGTGGTAGGCGACCTGGCGCTGATAGGCTATCCCATCAAGGCTAAAATAATTGCCAACCGGCCTGGCCACAGCAGCAATGTGGAGTTTGCAAAAAAAATAAAACAATACATCAAAAAAAATAAGCACACCCGCAACGTACCCACTTACAACCCCTGCCAGCCGCCGGTGTATGACCTGACTTTTATTGAGAAAAAACTTCCGCACCGGTTTCCTTTTTTACTGGTAGATAAAATCATCGAGCTGAGCGACACACACATCGTTGGAATAAAAAATGTAACCTTCAACGAATGGTTTTTCCAGGGACATTTTCCCGGCAATCCCGTGATGCCCGGCGTGCTGCAGATTGAAGCACTGGCTCAATGCGGCGGCATACTGGCCATGAACCTGAGCTCCGAAGGACAATACGATACTTATTTTCTGAAAATAGATAACTGCAAGTTCAAGCAGATGGTAAAACCCGGCGATACCATGCTGCTGAAGATGGAGCTTTCGGCGCCTATCCGCAGGGGAATCTGCGAAATGAAAGGAACAGTTTACGTAGGCAATAAAGTTTGCTGCGAAGCCGACCTGGTGGCACAGATAGTGAAGCGCAGTTAACAGAAACCACACTTTTTTTTAAGGCTGAAAACATCTGTTCTCAGCCTTTATTTTTATCCACCGCGGTGCTAAAAAACAGGCAAAAAATAGCCCGTCAAATACCTTCAAAAAGGGTATATTTCCGTACATTCGCAGGCATTTGTTTTACTCCTGTTTTACACAACTTTACCTGTAATATGAATGAAGAAATTAAAGAGAAAATAAGCCCGGTTTCAACCCCTGCCGGGAGCAGCCAAAGTGCAGGTTATGGAGCTGAAAGCATACAGGTGCTCGAAGGTCTGGAAGCCGTTCGCAAACGTCCGGCTATGTACATCGGCGACATCAGCGAAAAAGGATTGCATCACCTGGTATATGAAGTAGTGGACAACTCTATTGACGAAGCGCTGGCTGGTTTTTGCAAAAATATCACCGTAAACATTCATGAAGATAATTCCGTATCGGTAGAAGACGATGGCCGCGGCATTCCCACCGGCATGCACCCGAAAGAAAAACGCAGTGCGCTGGAAGTGGTGATGACCGTGCTGCATGCCGGCGGCAAGTTTGATAAAAGTTCATACAAAGTATCCGGCGGTTTGCACGGCGTAGGTGTAAGCTGTGTAAATGCACTGAGTAAAAAACTGCATGTACAGGTGTGCCGCGACGGAAAAATTTTTGAACAGGAATATAAAATCGGTATTCCGCAGTATGCGGTCCGTGAAATTGGCGCTACGGGCAAGCGGGGCACCACCGTCCGCTTCTGGCCCGATGACAGCATTTTTCTTGTAACCGTTTTCAAAAAAGATATACTGGAGGGCCGGCTGCGTGAACTGGCTTATTTAAACAAAGGTGTAAGCATTACCCTGAACGACCTGCGTGAAAAGGAAGATGGCAACGGTGCCTACAGCAAAACTTTTTACAGCGAAGGCGGCATTGTGGAATTTGTAGAAATGCTGGATAAAAATGCAGGCAGAAATCCGCTGCTGCCCAAAGTGCTGTTTGTGGAAGGCCGCGATGAAACCACCAATGTGTCAGTGGAAGTGGCGCTGATGTACAATGATTCCTTCAACGAACATATTTATTCATACGTAAATAACATCAATACCATCGAAGGCGGCACCCATGTGGCGGGATTTCGCCGGGCACTGACCCGGGTATTCAAATCCTATGGTGATAAAAACGGGATGTTTGAAAAAGCCAAAGTGGAAATTGAAGGCGATGATTTCCGCGAAGGACTCAGCACCATTATTTCGGTAAAAGTACCGGAGCCTCAGTTTGAAGGACAAACAAAAACCAAGCTGGGAAACAGTGATGTAATGGGTGTGGTGGATTCAACAGTATCAAGAGTAATTGAAGCTTACCTGGAAGAAAACCCGCGGGAAGCAAAGAACATTATCAGCAAAGTGATTCTTGCCGCCCAGGCTAGAGCCGCAGCACGTAAAGCAAGAGAACTGGTGCAAAGAAAATCAGTTCTCAGTGGCGGTGGTTTGCCAGGCAAGCTTGCCGACTGCTCAGAAAGAGATCCGGAAAAATGCGAATTGTTTTTGGTTGAGGGCGACAGCGCAGGCGGCACCGCCAAGCAGGGCCGCAACAGGAGCTACCAGGCCATTCTTCCATTGCGAGGAAAAATTCTGAATGTGGAAAAAGCCATGGAGCATAAAATTTACGAGAATGAAGAAATCAGGAATATGTACACGGCTTTGGGAGTAACAGTTGGCACACCTGACGACCCCAAGGCATTGAATCTTTTAAAGCTCCGGTATCACAAGCTCATCATCATGACCGATGCTGATGTGGATGGAAGTCACATCGCCACTTTGATTCTTACTTTTATTTACCGCTTTATGACCGAGCTGGTTGAACAAGGCTATGTTTATATTGCCCAGCCGCCATTGTACCTGGTAAAAAAAGGAAAAGAACAGGCTTATGCATGGAATGAAGAACAAAGAAAGGCTTTAGTAGAAAAGATTGGCGCAGGTAAAGAAGAAAGCGTAACAGTGCAGCGATATAAAGGTTTGGGTGAAATGAATGCACAACAGCTTTGGGACACCACCATGAATCCTGAAACCCGCACATTAAAACTGGTAACTATAGAAAGCGCTGCCGAGGCCGACCGCATCTTCAGCATGCTGATGGGTGATGAAGTGGCGCCTCGAAGAGATTTTATTGAAAGCCATGCGAAGTATGCGAAGATTGATGTGTGATTTTAATTCTCTAATTTCTAGATTATTAGTCCTGTAGTGCAGGACTTTTTCATGCCCTGTTAGAAAATTTTCTGACCTGAACCATCAAAAATCCTAATTTCAGCCTTTCCTAATCAAAAACCCACACCCATGAGCAGCGTACAATTAACCGCTTACAATGTAAAAACCAAGGAAAAGAATGTTCCCATTCAGAATGCCGTGATTTCAAAAACCGCCAAAGGCGCCTACATGGTGCAGGGCGACGACGGCAAGGGAAACAAGCTTACTACACTGGTAAACGAAGAAAAAGCAATGGCCGCTATAAAGGCAGGCCTTGCAAGACCAGGATGGTAATGCTGAGCAATAAAAAAGTATAGGGGCCGGGGAGCCCCTTTTGTTTTTTACTGCTTTACCAGGCGAATGCTTTGTTTTTTCTCACCGGACTCTGCAAGCATAAGATAAATGCCGGGAGCAAATGAAAGTGATTTCAAATCTATCACCGCAGTTTGTACAAACCCGTTTCCGCCTAATTTCAGGTTTTTCACCAGCCTGCCTTTTGTGTCGTATACTTTCAGGCTGAGTGTTTCATTTTGATTTAACTGGTAAATGAATTTGTATATGCCATCTGAAGGATTAGGATAAACCTGCCATGTCAACTCATCGTTAAATACAACAGGCCTCACCGGGGAATAAACAAAAGTGTTGTCGCGGTCAACAATTTTTAACCGGTAATAATGTACACCGGTCTTTCCGTTTTCCGTATCGGTAAAGCTATAGCTTCTTTCACTATTTGAATTTCCCGCACCGGGCACTTCGGCAATTTTCAGAAAGCGGCGATCCCTGTAATCGGCATTTCCTTTTGCCACTTCAATTTCAAAATGACTGACATGATGCTCCTGCGCTGTTTTCCATTCCAGCAGCACATCACGGTTATCTTTCTTTTTGGCGGTAAAGCTGATGAGCTCTACCGGCAGCGGAGTTTGCCGGTCGGTGCCACCGTTGTTCAGCCAGAATTCTGAAAAATCTTTTACACTGAATTGAATGTAATAACCTTTATCAAACGGTACTTTAAAATTCCAGTCGGCGCTCAGGAAGCTAAACGTGCCTGCAATATCATCGCCCAGGTTATCATTTTCAAAATTATCATCTGTGTCGCTGTACTTGGTGGAGCCAAGTTCCGATGCCATGGCCGGTTTGGTGCAAATAGCGCAGCCGGTGGCATTTATCAGGGCTTCGGTTTCAGTATCGAGAAAATAAAAACGGACAATGGCGGAATCGCTGAGTGAAACATTCGCCGGCTTGATGGTAATATTCCTGTTGTGGTAATATTGTTTGCCATCGTTGCGTACACCACCGGTATAAATAAATGCCTGCACATCGGTATTGCCCATGTTCTGGTTATTGGGCTGAATGGAAGCCACCAGCTTGCCGCCCGAAGTAAAATGCACCCAGCTGGTACCGCCGGAAATGTTTTGCGAAACCGGCGAACCCATGGAGGCCCCGTCGTAAATGCCGTTGGTATTATCATACACATGCACATCATCAATGGCCACACCTTCAAAAGTTACAAAGGGATCACTTTCGACCACCACCCTGAACCGGATAACGGGAACACTTGTTGGTAAGGGACAGGTGGCCACATGCCAGCGGGTATAATTCTCCACGCTCCACAGGTGGCTGCCGCTGTAGTTTTTGTTGTACCAGTTGGTGCCGCTGCCTACCGAGCCCAGCCTTGTCCAGATGATGCCATCGCCGGAATATTCAATATAAGCCCCGTCGCAAAGTGTGCCGCCGCAATCTTCCAAGTCAAGCGCAATGCTCAGGCTCAGCGTCGGGTTGGTCATGCCGCTGATATTGTAACATGGCGAATAGAGGTACGATGTTTCCAGGTTTCGGTAATTACCCTCCAGCGTTGTTTTCCATGCTTTGGTGCCACTGGCTGCTTTGCTTATTTTGGTTGAAGCCGGCACACCGTACTCCCATGAATTGTTGGTGCCTTCGCTGCGCCAGTAGCCGTCGTTGCTTTCAAAATGCTCCACATGCGGGAAACTTGTAATCAATGGTGCATTAAAAATTGTGGCTGTGGTTGTATCATTATCCCTGTAATTATCGGTGCCATACTGCACATTTACAAGCAATGTATGATAACCCGGGGCAGAAAGATTGGCTGTGGCAGTGAAGGTGTATTGAACAGAACTGTTCGGACTCACCGGGCCGGGGATGGTTTCTACCACCGGTGTGCCGCCATCTACCACCATGCGAACAGGAATATTGCTGATTGTATTGAGTGATGCATTTTTCACTGTCACTTTTATGGTTGTAGTGCTGCTTAACCCGCAGCTGTTTATGATGGGTTCATCAATGCTTACCATTTGAATGTCATCAATGGCTTCGTAAATGCGGATGTCGTCAAAATTATGTCCCTGGAATCCCACATTGTCGAGTATTCTCACCCAACCAAACTGGCCAAAGCGTACCTGGAAACTGCTGCTGAAGTTCTGGCTGTTGGTTACCAGCAAATCGGCAATTTCAATACTTGGCGAACGCTTGAATATGCCGGGGGTGTTTCCATTGGCTGATAAGGTAAATGCTTCAATCCATGGCTGTGTATCGTCGCCTCGTATCCAGATTTTATTTACAGCGCTGGAAATGCTGTCGCCATGCGATTTAAACTGGAAGTCGAGGCGAATGTCCTGCGTGGCAGCATTCACACCGCTCATATTGTATGTGCCGTATGCATAGTTATTACTGCCTACACCGCCGTTCCACCCGTCAAAATCCATAATGAGCGATTTGCTGCCGGAATAGGCCATGCCTGTGTTCATGTATGTGCTTAACCTGCCCAGCGGATCAGTATGAGTAAAATCATAGCGTACTATTCCTTCCACACCAAAGCGGTTGCTGTGGTAGTGCCTTGCCGTGGCCGATTCAAGATTGTCAGTAAACGGCAGTATTATAGGTGCATTGCTCAGTTGCCTGATGGTATCGGTGATTGAATTGTTTGCAGAAACAGGATCCGCACCTGTTGTATTTTCTATTTCTGCTTTCAGCACATAATTTCCGGCTGCTGAAAAATCGTAGGCAACCGAAAAATTGTGAGTGTACGTGCTGCCTGGCGTCACAGTGGCCGACACTACATCTTCCACCACCAAAGTGCCTCCCACGTAGTAACGCATTTTGAAACTGGTGACATTGGCATCGTCGAGGTTTTTAATTCTTGCAGTTACAGTTGTGGATGCCGCTAATGCAGTTGAAGTGGCGATTCTTCCATATACCGGAGCCACAATGGAATCCATTGCCAAGTCATTATCTGAAATGGAGCCGGCACATGTGCCTGAATTCGGTGTACGTTTTAATGCCGAGGCTTTTCTTCCTCTTGTTCCGCTCAGTCTTGCACACACCGTTACCCAATATTCAGTACCGGGCGATAAGCCGCTGAGCGTATAGCTGGCTGACGCCGTAGTGGCGATGGAAACCCAATCACTCCCCTGCAATTGAAATATTTCATAATCGGTGGCGCCTGTTACCGATGTCCAGTCAAATGTAAAATACCCTTCGCATTGGGTAGATGCAAGGGATAATGTTGGTACACCAAGAATTGTAAAAGCAGAACTGGTACTTACATACCCGGTACCGTTTCTTGTCACCCTTATCAATGCCTGGTTGGTTGCCACCGAAGGTACCGTCCAGTTGAGGCGGCGCTGGTTGGCTGCCACCGATGCATCTATGGTTATCCAACTGGATCCGTTGTCAGTGGAATATTCCACCAAAAATGTATTGGCCGGATCGCCGTACGACTCCCATTGAATGGTTTCCGTTTCACCGGGTTTCAAAGTTTCTCCACCTACCGGATGCACAATCCGGGTTTCAACCGGGATTATATCATACACTAAAAAATACTCCTGGGGCCCTGAGGGAACAGCAGTTCCTTTTACTGTGGCAGTATAAGTTGCATTGGCCGGGCTGGTAATTATTACCTGTTCAATATTGTTGATGTGATCAGCCGCCTGTGTTGCGGCATTATTCACATTGGCGGGCACTGTGTCAAGTTTGTAAGGATACAGAGTTGAAGGCCCCGGTGCGGTCACTTCAAGATCCAGGTCATTCACCAGGGTTTGCGCAGCCAATACTGCAGCAGCCGGATCAGTCCAGTATAATGTCACTTTCAGTTGAGCCGTATTTGCAGGTACTGAAATTGTGTGATCGTTGCTTCCACCGGTGCTGATAGATGTAGAGAAGTACCTTGTGTTGTTCAGCATATCAACTGAACGCAGCAGGTTCATCCAGCCAAAGCCATAGGTATAATCGGGCCCGGTATTTCCAAGATCAGTTGCCCCGTTACAAACAAGGGCTTTTATCAATGCTATTTTCGGATTACTTCCTCCATTCAGGATGCGGTAACGTTCGTAGAGCAAGGCAAGACCGCCGGCCACTGCCGGCGAAGCCATACTTGTTCCCGATTGAACATTATATCCGTCATCGGGTACAGAGGAAATTGTAGAAAGGCCATCAGCAGTGATTTCAGGTTTGGTGCGGCCATCCTGCACCGGGCCTCGGCTGGAAAAAGAAGTGACTGACCCGGTTCTGTTGGTGGCGCCGACAGTGAGAATATTTTTTGCCGATTGATACCCGCTCAGCACCGTCCGGAATGAGGCAGGATAGGGAGAACAGGTTAGTCCGCCATCGTTGCCCGCTGCAAACACATGATGAAGATTGGGATTACTTGCAGCCTGCAGATCGAGAACACGGCTCAGGAGGTCATAATAACCCATGTAATTGCAATCACCCACCACATCGCCGTAAGAATTGTTGGTGACCACCATTCCGTAATCAGTAACATAAGTGGACGCATTGCCGATGATACCTGAAAAATATTGAGTGATCAGAGTTGATTTGGGAGCATAGCCGCTATACAGTTCATAAATGAGGCCGCCACCACCCACCGTGCCATGTACATGTGTGCCGTGATAATTATAGCCGGCCGGCCCGTAATTGATAAGTCTTCCTGTAAAGTCGGCATGATACTGCACATCGGCATTGTCGCCCACACCTACCACCACTCCTGTACCTTTCAGATTAAAACCACCCACAGCGGTAGCTGCATTCAGCACATTACCGCGGCTGTTTTGTTTGGCCATATAATTCAGCGGCTGATCGCCGTGCGGCGCCGGCTCCATATATTCTATAAATGGGAAAGCAGCTATCTCATCAAGCCGCGACCGCAAAATGCGTAAACCGATAATGTGATACTGACTGTAATCAACAGAAGTGATCTCCACATTTTTTTGCCGCAATAAAATTTTTATTTCTTCAAAAGAAATTGTTTTGGGAAAACTGATCCACACATCCACCATGCCCGGGGTATTGATGGCCCAGGATGGAAAAATGCCCCTTGCCATAGCAGGATGCATTTTCTGTTTTGCAGTCAATTGAAGCAACGAAATGGCGCCTGCTTTTTGCAAAGCAGTAAAATCCACTTCACCTTTAATGCAGATGCTATAAGCAAGGTCAGGAATATACTCCAGCAGCTCAATGTGCGCAGCAGCCAGCTCTTTTTTCCGTGTTTCCGTTGGCAATTGCTGAAACTGTAGCACCGCAAATGATTTGCCGTTTACTTTCTCCAGCCTGCTGACAAATTCTTCTACCGCACCCGCAGTAATATTTTTTGCCGTGAAAATTTTTCCGCTGCGAAGCTGCAGCACACCTGCTGTATCTTTTTGTGCGGGGGTAATAAAAGAAATAAGACAAAGCAGTAAGGTTAATGGAATTGGATGGATTCTCATAGCCAGATTTAGGTCTTAAAAATAATACAAATAATGGAGAAAAGAGAGTCTTTACTGAATTAAAGGAGTTTGCATGAATAGTCGAAGGTCAATCCTTTGACCACCGATATTCATCGGGGCAAGCTAGCACAGGATGAGTGGAGTTTTCAGGTCAATATGCCCAGCTTTATAATGAAATTGTTTTTAGTTCTTTCAACTTGTTTTGTGCATATTCATTATACATCTTATGCGCCAGCAACGACCTTACCAAATGATCGTGACTGGAACAAAAGAATTTATCCGCATCGTATGTCATAGAATTTAAAAAGGAGTGACGTTCATTTACTCTTATAAACCAAGATGTATCTAAATCACTTCTGCCACTTTCGTAATATTCAACAAATTTTTTATGCTTGGCAGGGAAAAAATTTAACCGTTCCATTTCTTTTTGACGGTAAATGATCTGCTCTTCTATTTTCGCCGGTACAAATAGCAATGCTTCGGAATGTATTGCAAAATATTGTATCTGTGCCGTGAACTTTGGCTTGATATTTCTGAAAAAATTTATTTCCTGTGCTTCACTTTTAAATGGCCTGATATTGTCTTCGCTTGTAACCAGTTTTCACAAAAAGTAAACATCCATACAAGGAGTATATAGAGAAATACGTAAAGAAGGAATTGCTGTATGACTTCTCCTGCACATAATGAAGCGCTGAAAGCTTAGAAAGCAGCCGCTGATTTCCAAAACACTTTAATTGCACTTGTTTTTACTTTCTTCCTGGCCTTAGCAAGATCATAATTGTTTTGAACTTTTAGCCAGAATTCCGGAGTCGTATTCTTAAATGCTGCCGCTAATTTCATAGCCATTTCCGGGGAAACACTTTGCCTGCCATTCATAATGGAAGATAAAGTCTTGCGGGTAGTAACCAATCCGGAGGCTACTTCTTCAATCGTCAGTTTTTTTCCTGTCTCTTCCCGGAGAGCTTCAATAGTTTCCCGGATCAATTCGCCCGGATGAGCAGGGTTATGCATAGACATAATAATAATTTTTAATGATAATCCAAATAATCAACATCGTAAACATTTTCACCTTCAAACCTGAATACAATACGATAATTTTTATCTACTCTTACTGACCAAAAACCCCTCCACTCTCCCGATAATGGATGAAGATGATAGCCCGGCACCTGCATGATTTGAGGTCCTGAAGCAGCTTCCAATCGTGTCAAAATCAACCGAATTTTTGTTAGCTGCTGTTTTGGCAATTTAGATGCATCCCCTTTTTCATAAAACAACCTCAATCCTTTGTGCCGGATGCTTATGATCATTTACAAATGTAACGCTATACGTTACAAACTCCAAATTTATTTCAACTCGTAATTATTGGTGCCATGCTGAGAACCGGGTTTAGTTATTTGAATTGCAGCCATTCATAACCTTGCCGCCGCTTTATTCATGCCGTTCAATAATGCGCCACGGGGAAAATCCCAAACGCATTCGTACCACTAGTTGTTCCCTGCAATCCTTTAACCATAAGTGTTATGTTTTTGAATCTTGCCCAAGGTATGCCGACATTAGTATATGGACTTGCAGGTGTTACTGGCAAAGTATAACTTGCCAGCCATGTGCCTCCCGCATCTCTTAATTGAAATATCATACTGCTTGTACTTTGCAAAGCAGGATAAGTTTTGAAATCTGTTATTTGTTTGTAAGCAAGACCGGTTGCTTCGTTTACTGTTGGAGAAGTAGATAATGTAATATTGACCGGTGAACTGTTGGGTGACAAGTTGATGAAGCGCATGCCTAAAACTGAATCGGTATGGTTGACAATATTATCTTTCTGTATAAAAATACCATCATAAGAAGCGCCGGCGTTGCCGCAGAGAAAAAGCGTATTAAATGCTGCCAGTTTAAATTCTTCTGCTTTGACGCTGCTAAATAAGCTGATCGTAGTATCTGTCGCTGACACAGCCCTTACATTATTATTGGAAGCAAAAGCGCCGAGATGTGCTGATCGGTATTGGGCTGCGGCATCTGTCGCCGGAAGGTTTTTCCAGTATATGTTTTTTTCTGATGCATATGCTTTTGCAGATGTCACATCGGTTGTTGCGTTAATAACAGTAAATGAACTTAGCGGACGAAGTCCATCTGTTGATTTTTCACAGGATGACAGAAGGGCTGTTGCTGTGATTAATGTTACTACTGCTTTTTTCATTTTTTTTTAGTTTTCTTCACTGCATTCGCAATGAATTTTTTTGTTACTTTCTACGCATCCCTTTTGAGAGGCGTTTCCGTATTTGTACTAAAAATTGTAACTTAGATGTATGAACAATTTAAACCTTAGTGAATCTCAGCCCTCTCTATTTGCTCAAATGGTGGACCGATTGCGCACGAAGTCTGAAGCGGAGCTAAAAATGCTTTATATCCGCTTTTTTCAAAAAGAATTAAAAGAAGAATGGAATTCCATTACTAAAGTTGCTGATTTCAAAAAAGCATCTGAAGGGGATATTATAAGAGCTATTCAGAAAAACCGTTACCGTAAGTAGCATGTATCCCATTATTATTGATGCCAATGTCTGGATAAAATATGCAAGATCAAAGAATATTGGTCCGCTCATAGACAGGCTCGTTACTTACCAGTTTCTTCCCATAGTTAACAATTATCTCCTTTCAGAAATTTTTGATGCCCTTACCGATAATAAATGGATGCATAAGGAACAGGCTACTTCCGTAATTGAATTCATAAAAAAAATTGCGCTGGTCACCATTGAAAGGGCTGTTTACCGCTTGAGCCCTGATCCGAAAGACAACTATCTTTTTCCTGCACTTCGCAAGTAAAAAAAACAAAGAAGCCTCTTTTCCTCACACAGTGTGGATTAGAGGCTCTTTGCAATTTCACCTGAATCAGTGAACTTGCTTTTACAATTTTAACATATGCAAATTGAAATAAAACAATCATTCTACCAATCTTTTGGCGGTATAAATTTTATGGAAGCTGATTTTACCCGACTGGGTTTTGAACAGCTTATCAATAAATTTTTGGGAGACCGGCCCTGCAATGCTGTTTACAATTACAGTGATGTACTGAAAAGTTTATTCTTCATGTTTTGCATTGGCGGCGATGCGCTGGATGATTTGAACACCGTTCGTGAACAAATGCAGGATCATCCCTCACTAAAAATTTGTTCACCCGATACATTGGAATATGTTTGTAAAGAACTCAAACAAATTACAAAAATAATCAGCGGCGATAAAGACGTCATTCATCACATCAATGAACATGAAGCGTTTAATAAATTGTTGCCGCAATTGTGTGTACGGGGCGGGGCTTTGAACAGCAGCGGGTCTTACACGCTGGATTATGACGGGCACATCATTGAAAACACGAAAACAGATAATGCTTTTACTTACAAAAAAACACAAGGATATTATCCCGTTGTCTTAAGCATCAACAAGCTGCCTGTTTATCTTCAGAACCGCAAGGGCAACACGCCGGAAAATTATGATCAGTTATCGTTGATAAAACAAACCACTGAGCGGTGCAGAGAACCGGGATTACAAGTAAACAAATTCAGAGCCGATGCCAGTTGTTACGAGAAAGATACGATTGAATGGCTGGAGAAAAATACTTTTATCTATTACATCCGTGCCGAATTGAATGAAGCGCTGCGAATCGCTTTGCAGGATGAAACGGATTGGCAGCCGCAGATGTTGTGCAATCGAAAAGTAGAAGTATGCACGATAAAGGAAAAATTATTCGGCGGCTGGCGGCGTATCGTGGCTTATCGTGAAAAAGTAAAAGGTCAGCTCACCATGGAAGATATGAATGGATATCGTTACCACAGCATAATAACCAATGACGATAATACCGATGCTCTGTCATGCATTGAATTCTACAACCAACGGGGCTGCGATGGTGAACATCGTTTCAAAGAACTGGATTATGATTTTGGATGGAACAAATTGCCGTTTAATAATTTTGAGATGAATACAATTTATCTGTATGCTACAACGGTGGCTTATTTGTTGTTTACAATTTTTAAAGCCCGATACGCAGCCAAAATCCCGGTGGTAAAAACTTCTTTCAGGCTAAAAAATTTTATTCTTCACTTTGTAACACTGACAGCCAAATGGATTAAAACCGGTCGCAGAAATGTTTTAAAAATTTTTACACACAAGAATGATTACTCTTTACCGGTTGCCACCTGATCAGATCAAATACGGAATTCCGATTACAATAACATCGGAACAAATTGATCATTCGCTGGGCGGATGGGTAAGGGAAGAAGTGTCAGCAAGTACAGAAAATCACAAAAAAAATATAATCGGCAAAGCATTTATCCATCAGCAAAATTTTTTTAATTGCTCACAGTAACTTGCGAAATTTGGGTTATATACTTCTTACAGACACTACTTGCAATAAATTACTATTTTCGGCAACTCATATTTCTAATGATATTATTGAAAGAATCAGTGAGGATATTTATAACCTAACCTTATTAAAAAAATCAGGCGCTGTTATAAAAATCAAAATTGTTTCGGTTGAAGATAGCAGGAATGCTGATAAGGTTGCAGAATCATTTTTTAAACCGAATTAAATTCATTTACAGCCTGAAAACAAAACCAGTGCATCGAAGCAAGAAAACGATACACAGCCTCCATTGATTTCACATCTTCAATTACCAGGATAAACAGCCGGCCGCTTTGTTTGAGCTTTGCTTTGTTGGTGCCTGTTTGTATAAACGAGAGTATCCGTTGAAAGGTTGGCGATTCAAAATAGGGTGAGTCGGGCCGGTTGATAAAGTAACAGCGCAGCGCATCGTCTTTCAGGCTCATTTTTTCAAAACCAAGCGCCACGGCCAGCCTTCGGCAACGCACCGAAATGAACAAATCATCCACTTGCTGTGGCAAGGGACCAAACCGGTCTTTCATTTCTGCCGCCATTGTTTGCAGTTCTTCTTCCGTTTCGCAACTGTCGAGTCGCTGGTAAAGTGAAAGACGTTCCGTGATGCTTTCCACATAATCATCGGGAATCAGTATTTCCAGGTCGGTATCAATGGTGCAGTCCTGCACAAAATCGTCCTGGCGTGAAATTTCTTCTTTAAACAATTCTTTGAATTCGATTCGCTTCAGTTCGCGGATGGCTTCATCGAGGATTTTCTGGTACATTTCAAAACCAATCTCTGCCATAAAGCCGCTTTGCTCGCCGCCCAGCAAATTTCCGGCGCCGCGGATGTCGAGGTCCCTCATGGCAATCTGGAAACCGCTGCCCAGCTCGCTGTGCTGCTCCAGGGTCTGCAATCTTTTTCTTGAATCATCGGGCAATGTGCTCAGCGGTGGCGCCAGCAAATAACAGAATGCTTTTTTGTTGCTGCGTCCTACCCTGCCGCGAAGCTGGTGCAGATCGCTGAGACCAAAGTGGTGGGCATTGTTTACAATAATGGTGTTCACGTTCGGAATGTCCACGCCGCTTTCCACTATGTTGGTGCACACCAGCACGTCGTACTTTTTATCTATGAAATCAAGAATATGTTTTTCCAGTTCGTGGCCTTCCATTTGCCCGTGGGCAATACCGATACTTAAATCGGGGCACAGTCCGCGGATGATTTCTGCCATTTCGGCCAGGCCCAGCACCCGGTTGTAAATAAAAAACACCTGGCCGCCGCGTTCCGTTTCATAATAAATCGCATCGCGGATCAGGTCTTCGTTGTACACAGCCACTTCGGTTTGTATGGGCTGGCGGTTGGGCGGCGGCGTGTTGATGATGCTCAGGTCTCTTGCGCCCATTAGCGAAAATTGTAAAGTGCGGGGAATGGGCGTAGCGGTAAGGGTAAGACAATCCACCGTGGTGCGAATGGTTTTTATTTTCTCTTTATGCGCTACGCCGAATTTCTGTTCCTCATCCACAATCAGCAGGCCAAGGTCTTTGTACTTTACATCCTTGCCCAGCAGGGCATGGGTGCCAATGATGATTTCAATTTTTCCTTCTTCCAGCTTCTTCAGCGTCTCCTTTCGCTGCTTTGCCGATTTAAAACGATTGATATAATCCACCGTCACCGGGAAATCTTTCAGCCGGTCGCTGAAAGTCTGGTAATGCTGAAATGCAAGAATAGTAGTAGGCACCAGCACAGCAGCCTGTTTGCCTTCCACACAGGTTTTGAATGCGGCACGGATGGCAATTTCAGTTTTTCCAAAACCCACATCACCGCAAACGAGACGATCCATCGGCGATGGTGATTCCATATCTTTTTTTACATCCGCGGTTGCTTTGCTCTGGTCAGGCGTATCCTCATAAATAAAAGATGCCTCCAGCTCAGTTTGCAGGTACGTGTCAGGCGTATGCTGAAAGCCCTGTTGTGCTTTTCGTTTGGCATACAGCTTAATTAAATCGAATGCGATTTCCTTAACCTTGGCCTTCGTTTTATCTTTCAGCCTGTTCCATGCATCGCTGCCGAGCTTGTTGATCTTCGGCACGGTTCCTTCTTTACCGGTGTACTTGGCTATTTTGTGCAGGCTGTTGATGTTGACGTAAAGAATATCGCTGTCTTTATAAATCAGCCGCACGGCTTCCTGCAGGCGGCCGTTCACATCAATCTTTTGCAGTCCGCTAAATACCCCGACCCCATGATCAATATGCGTGACAAAATCGCCCGGCTGCAGTTCCCGAAGCGTACGCAGCGTGAGCGCCTTGTTTTTATTGTAAGCCTGTTTTACCCGGTATTTATGATAGCGCTGAAAAACTTCATGATCGGTATAGCAAACAATTTTCAGATCCTCATCAATAAAGCCTTCGTGAATAGCTGCTATGACCGGGTTAAAAACTATGTCGGATTTCAGGTCTTCAAAAATGTTGCGCAGCCGCTCGAGTTGTTTGGGGTTTTCGGCAAAAATGTACAGCCGGAATCCTTTTCTTTCCCAGGTAAGCAGGTCATCAATCAGCAAATCAAACCGGCGGTTGAAAGCCGGCTGCCTGCGGGTATTGAAATGAATGAGTAATGAGTGATGCGTGATGAGTAAATGATCCTCCGAAGTTTTGGGAGACAGGTGTGTGCTGATATTTCCGGCGTGAAGACGTCGCTGATTACTGCCGAAATAAACACAGGTACGTTTTTCAACCTGTTTTTCAAAATCAGCAGCGGAAATAAAATCATCGGCCCTAAACAGCGCATCATCGTTTTGTTCTGTTCTTTCAGTTTTGTTTGCCAGGAAATAATGGAGCTCTTCTTCGCAATCTTTGAGTCTTGCCTTCACCAGTTCTTCATCCTGCATCCAGATGAGGGTATTGCCGGGTAAAAAATCAAGCAACGGAATTTTCTCCTTGTTCTGAAACTGTGTTTCGATATTGGGGATAATGCTTACCTGCAGCAGTTTTCTTTCGCTCAGCTGTGTTTCCGGGTCAATGATGCGGATGGAATCCACATCGTTGCCGAAAAGTTCGATCCGGTAGGGCTTATCGTTTCCGAAAGAATAAATATCGAGGATGCCGCCACGGATGGCAAACTGGCCGGGTTCATACACAAAATCTGTTTTCTCAAAACCAAAGCTATCGAGCTTCAGCAGCAGTGCACCGGTATCCAGCGTATCGCCGGTTTTTATAAAAATGATATTGGAAGACAGTATATCGGGCACCACCACTTTTTCAAACAGCGCTTCGGGATACGTGATGAAGATTTTGCGCCTCAACTCCCCTTCTCCATTTATGGAGAAGGGGCCGGGGGATGAGGTAGCAATCTTTGTCAGCCCCTCGGTGCGTAGCATCACATGGCTGCTGTTCAGCTGGCTGAAATTTTTTCTTTGCCTGAAGGAGGAAGGAAAATAAAACAGGTCAAGCGCCCCGGTCAGGTTTTCAAGGGTGTTGTGAAAATAAGCGGCATCTTCCGCATCATTTAATACGATAAGGTGATTAAACTGTGCGCATGCTTCATGTTCAAAAATGGCGGCGGCGATGAATTCAGGCGAACTACCCTGCAGGTTTTCGAGCCTGATTTTCAGGCCTGATGTTTCAGAATTGGCAAAAGAAAGCTTGTCCGCCAGTTGAAAAAGGCGGGGGGAGTTTTTGTACAAATCCAACAAAACCTGTACACTCATCGGCCCGGCAAAAATACAAAACGGATTTTTCTTTCCGGAAATAACCTGGCGCTGAAGAAAACTTTTATTCAGGCTTTAAACCAAAAGAAAGAACTTGCAAAATTCAGCATCAATCCCTGCAGTAATACGGAAACGTATATTTAAGTAAATTGCCATGATTAAAAAACTACTCATGAAAATCAGAATGGTTATTGCAGCTCTGCTGGTTTTTCTTGCTGCATGGGTTTTTCCACTGTTATTGCAAAAAAAAGAAACCAATAAGCCGGCTGCAGCTGAATTAATTTTACCTGCCGGCGAAAAACAAGCCGCTTATCACTACCTGCGCTGGAAATACGAAGCCGATATGATAAAAGACCCGGTAACTGGCCAGGTACCATTCGGGATGCGTGAGCAGGAAATTGAATTTTCTAAAACAATACCCGTTCGCAATATTTCACCAGGTATGGCAAGAACCGCAGTGCAGAATACATACATCCCTGCGGGGCCCAATAACCAGGGTGGCCGCACCAGGGCACTTGCTTATGATGTGCGGTATAATGGAAGCACAAACCGGGTAATTATTACCGGCAGCGTGAGCGGAGGCATTTTCCGCTCGGCTGATGGCGGCGCCACCTGGACAAGAGTGACACCGCAAAACGAAGTACATAACGTGGCCTGGGTAGCGCAAGACCCGAGAACCGGCAACCAGGATACATGGTATGCCGGCGGCGGTGAGTATGTGGGAAGTTCAACTGATGCCACCGGTGCCGGTTATCTTTCGCATGGATTATTTAAATCCACCGACAATGGAATTACCTGGACAAGACTTCCGCTGAACAACATTACCGACCATAATGGCAGTTCGATTGCAGCAGGTGTGGCCGAAAGATTTGATCACCCGTTTGATTATGTTCACAAGATTGCCATCAATCCTGTAAATGGCCATGTGTATGTGGCAGCTCATCGCCGGATTATTCGTTCTATTAATGGCGGCACTACTTTTCAAACTGTATTCGGCAGCGATTCTACAGCATTTGCTGCCACAGGCCAGTGTGATGTGGTTATTTCTGCAACGGGCAAAGTTTATGTGGCCATGACAGGTGCCGCTACCGATTTTGCTTTAAGGGGAGTATGGCGGTCTGCAACCGGAGATCTAAACTCTTTCACCAGGTTAGCCGGTGGCTCCACACTGGGTGTTGACTCGGTAAGCGGATGGCGGGGTAATTCCTATAGTTATGAACAGATAGGAACGGGCAGATTTTACGATACCCGCCGAATATTAATGGCAATAGCGCCATCCAACGAGAATATTCTTTATGTACTGTATGAAAACGGTCTTTCCAATGCAAGCCCTGATTTTGACAAAGAAGCTGACTTGTTTAAGCTCGATATGAGTGCCGGGTTCAATTGGACTAATCTTTCAGCTAATCTGCCCGACTTTCCTGCAGGCAATCATGAAGCAACCGATCCTTTTGCAATACAAACAGGCTATGACATGTTTATAACCGTAAAACCTAACGACCCGAATTTTGTGTTGCTTGGCGGTACCAGCCTGTATCGTTCCACCAATGGTTTTGCATCCACAGCCACCACTTCGTGGATCGGAGGTTATGGCAATACATTACCCACACTTACTTTTTATGCAAACAGCCACCCGGATATACATAATTTAGTTTTCAATCCTTCTAATTCCAACGAAGCAATCTGTGCCAATGACGGGGGCATACAGGTGACCAGCGATATTACGGCTCCGGGATCCACTGTATCATGGACCAACCTGAATAATTATCAAACACTCCAATATTACCGGGTTACCATTGACCCAGAAACCGCCGCCAATAATTTTGCCGGCGGCTCCCAGGACAATGGCACGCAGTTCAGGGATAAAACAGGACTGGTAGGAACAGCAGCAGCAGACAGCAATAATCATCGCCGGTTAATTGGAGGTGATGGCGCTTCGGTGGGTATCTCAAAACGAAACGGCTCTACGCAATATTTATATGGTGGTATCCAGCTTGGCGGCATCCGGCGCGGACAATTACAATCTTCTTTTTCAACAACCGACATTCGCCCTTCCGGATTGACTCCATCTTTTTCAGGCTCTACGACGGAGTTTGGCGAATTTGTAACCAATTTCAAATTGAACCCCGACAATACCGAAGACCTGTTTTATGTAAACTTCAACCGCCTGTTCCGAACAACATCGGCGTCTACCGTCACTTCATCCACCTGGACTGAACTCACCGGGGTGGGTAATGCAGTGAATGTGAGCAACGGTACCAATATTGCCATCCGGGCCATGGCATTCAGCCGCGGAAACTATGGCAGCAGCCATGCGATGTATTTCGGAACAACAGACGGCAGAATTTTCCGGCTTGACGACCCACGCAATGCCGGCATACTGGCAGCGCCGGTTGAAATCACACCTGCTGCAGCCGTGGCAAATATTGCCGGGCTTAATGTGCAGGATATTGCCGTCAACCCCAATAATGATAATGAAATTGTGGCCGTCATTACCAATTACGGTAGAATCAATCAGGCAACAGGAGCTTTTAATAATGTAGTTAACATTTTATGGACCAATAATGCCAAAAGCGCCACACCAACATGGAAAACAGCTGAAGGAAATCTTGCCGGCACCAGCACTTCCGGGTTTATTTCGGCCCGCAGTTGTATGATTACAGTAAAAAAGGATGCTTCGAATAATGCCGTTACAGAATATTATGTGGGTACATCGGCTGGCTTGTTTGCAGTAGAAAACCTGGGAACTACCCTGGCGGCAAACGGAAGCCCCACCTGGCAGAGAGAAGCGGTGTCAACCATCAATTTTGCCGTCATTAATTCACTTGCCTACCGGCCAGTTGATAACGTATTGCTGGTGGGCACTCACGGCAACGGTCTTTATTATACCAATATCGGTACGCCCAACCTGGTTACAGGAGTGAATGACCCGGTGCTTAATGATAAAAATTTTATCCGGCTGGTTTTTCCAACCGTGTCAGAATCCATTGTTCAGTTCAGAACAGGCAACAAACCGGATGTGAGAAAAATTTCATTACAGGTATTTAATATGCAGGGCCAGGAAATTTACCGCCGTGAAGCCGGCTACCAGGACGGCAGCATTGATATCGGCCGCCTGCCCAAAGGAGCCTATGTGTTGAGCATTTACAGCGATAACAGGAAATACCGGCATATCCAGAAACTTATCCGGTAAAGGTTGCGATTTTGCCCGGCATCTTTTCTTAACAGTTTCTTTGCTTCATAGAAAATCACACCGGCATCATTATTATATGTGGACCAGCTTTACAATACCCGGTTGTTTCATCTGCCTGGTTTTACTTGCAGGATTCAGCATTATAAAATGGCCGGTGAAAGAAATTCATGCTTATAAACAGGCTAGCATTCCCGGCATTCTGCCGGTATTGGCTGATGAACCCCGGAATAAACAAAGAGAGGAACGAAAACAAACCTATAATTACTGGTTTTATATTGAGCTGCTAAAAAACGATTCGATTAATATTGATGGGCTGTGGATTGCCGGCCTGAGATGCGAATTGAAAACGGAAACGGTGACCACATTACCGGTAAAAAAAATAATTTATACCGGGTCCATGGTAAATGATACCATCACCATGGCGCCGGCCACACAAAATAAGGTGCTGCTGGTTTATCCTTCCGGCGCGTCAAAAGACTCAGTCATTATCTCGCGGTACCTGAAAAAACTTGCTGCCACCTATGAGCTGGTGATAGCCTATACATGGAAAAAGAAAAAATATTATGCAGGGATAAAAAAAATAAAAGAGCTTCCTCCCGATGTGCATCCCTGAAAAATATTTGCCACAACAGGATTTTTTTTTATTTTTAAAAGTTCGATTGCTTGCCATCAGGCAAAAGGCGGTTTCCCGGTAACAACCGGGAGGCCGCCTTTATTTTATTTACTTTGTAAAGAAAATTTTTCGCATCCTGTATTTGACCTTAGTTTAGCATCCTGAAGAAATATTTTTGTATGGCTTTGCAACCCTGGCTTAAAGGAAAAGTAATCCGTATTGAAGAATCAGCGCCCAATACCCGCAGTTTTTTCATTGAAATTCCCGAACTGGAGCAATTTGATTTTAAACCCGGGCAGTTTGTAACGCTGGATTTGCCTATTCATGAAAAGCCCAATAAACGGATGAGAAGTTATTCGATTGCCAGCTGGCCCGATGGCACCAATGTATTTGAACTGGTGATTGTGCTGGTGGAAGACGGGCTGGGCACTCCTTATTTATTTAACCAGGTAGATGTTGGCAGCGAACTCACCCTGCGGGGGCCGCTGGGCGTGTTTACGCTGAAAGACGAATATCTTCAGAAAGATTTGTTTATGATATGCACCGGCACAGGTGTGGCTCCTTTCCGTAGCATGGTGCATTATTTAAAAATCCACCACATGCCACACAGCAATATTTATCTCATTTTCGGAACCCGCACACAAAAAGATATTCTTTACCATGATGAACTGAAAAATCTTCAGCTCGAAAACTATCATTATATCCCCACTTTATCAAGGGAAAAATGGGAGGGCCGCACAGGTTATGTTCACCCTGTGTATGAAGAGCTTTGTGACGGCCGGCAGCCGGCATCCTTTCTTATTTGCGGGTGGAAAAACATGATTGATGAAGCCAAGTACAGAATCCAGGCAATGGGTTATGAAAGAAAATCAATACACCAGGAATTGTATGGATAGAAATCATGTACCGGGATGATTTCTTTCATGTCGGTATTTCATCCGACCTTTGCTATATTCGTGAAATTCTATGGGAGCAGTTTCGCTGATTGTGTTAATGATTTCTGCAGTTGCCTTTTCGGGCATTGCTATCCTCATCTCCAAAATAGTTTTAAAAGCAACGAAGAATCAGCAGAAAGGCGAGCCTTACGAGTGTGGAATACCTACTAGAGGGCCAAGCTGGATCCAGTTCAATGTGGGTTATTATTTGTTTGCACTGATTTTTTTGATTTTTGATGTCGAGTTGATTTTTTTATACCCGTGGGCCGTGGTGGTAAAGAGTATTGGATGGATTGCGCTGGTGGAAATTGTGATTTTCTTTTTCATCCTGTTTATGGGATTTTTATATGCGCATAAAAAAGGAGCGTTGAAGTGGCAGTAACAGCCCACCCAAACCCTCCCAAAGGGAGGGCCTGGCAACGCACAAGCCCAGCAGCCCCTCTGAATCTTCCCTAAGCGGGGAAATGAGCAAACACACAAAACCAAAGTGTCAAAGTAACTAAATGTACAGAGATACAACCATAATCAGTGATGCTTCTCAAATCCCCCCTTCGGGGGGTTGGGGGGCCGAACATTCCGGTGCGCCGGCTTTCCCGGGACAGGTGCACTCCACACCCACCGGCGGAGTGCTGCTGAGCAAACTGGATGATGTGATCAATTGGGCAAGAAGCAATTCGCTTTGGCCGCTTGTATTCGGCACCAGTTGCTGCGCTATAGAAATGATGAGCGCCGCCTCTGCAAAATACGACTGGAGCCGTTTTGGATTTGAAGTGGCAAGGGCTACACCACGCCAGGCTGATGTAATAATTATTGCGGGCACCATTGTAAATAAAATGGCGCCGGTGCTGAAACGATTGTACGACCAGATGGCTGACCCGAAATATGTAATTGCCATGGGCGCCTGCGCTACGAGTGGCGGTCCTTTTTTCTACAATACGTATTCGGTAGTAAAGGGCGCCGACCATGTGATTCCCGTGGATGTGTATGTGGCCGGTTGCCCGCCACGGCCCGAAGCGCTGATACATTCTTTAATGACCTTGCAACAAAAAATAAAAAGCGGATTGACGAGGGAACAGATACGAAATGAAATGAAGGCAGCATAAACTCCCAACTCCGCCAAAGACGGAAAGGCTGGAAGACTTAAACATTTGATTGAACATTCATGTTAAAAGAAGAACTTAAAGCAAAACTTAGTGAACTCCTTCCATCCGCATCCTTTGATGAAAGCGGTGAATGGCTGAATATTAATATCACTGCCAATGATTTTCTTTCTGCTGCCGAAACGCTCCGCAAACATCCCGAGCTGAATTTTGATTACCTGTTTTGCCTGACCTGCGTGGACTGGAAAACTCATCTCACTATGGTGTATCATCTGGAATCAACACAATACCGGCACCAGGTGGTAGTAAAAGTGCAGCTCGACAGAAACAAACCTGAAACAGAAACCGTATCGCAAATATGGAGAACAGCAGAATTTCACGAGCGGGAAGTGTATGAACTGTTCGGCGTGAATTTTCTGAACCATCCGGATTTGCGTTTGCTGATATTGCCCGAAGGTTGGGAAGGAAAGAATCCGATGTGGAAAGATTTTGAAGACCCGGTGAATATGATAAAACTATAACCCCCAGGCCCACTGAAGGGGGTTTGCGGGTACACAAGAACCAATTATTGAAAGACTTTCATGTACAGAGAGACTACCATATTGAATGAAGCTTCTCAAATCCCCCCTTCAGGGATTGGAGAGGCCGATATGGTTATCAACGTGGGCCCGCAGCACCCAAGCACACATGGTGTGCTGCACCTGGTGATTAGGCTGAATGGTGAAACGATTAAAAAAGTGGAACCGCATCTCGGCTATATTCACCGCTCGATAGAAAAGATGTGTGAGAGCCTTACATTCCGCCAGTTCATTTACGTGACCAGCAAGATGGATTATCTTTCTTCACATATCAACAATCATGGCTGCTGCCTGTGTGTGGAGAAAGGATTGCAGATTGAAGTGCCGCCAAGAGCACAAGTTATCAGGGTATTGATGGATGAACTGACACGGCTTGCATCGCACCAGCTGTGGTGGGGTGCGGCGGCAATGGATATTGGTGCTCTCACACCTTTTTTTCTTGCTTTCCGTGAAAGGGAAATGATTAACGACATCTTTGAAGAAACCTGCGGCACACGACTTACCATGAACTATATGGTACCCGGCGGAGTAATGGCCGACCTTCATCCCGGTTTTCAAAGAAGAGTAAAAGAGTTCGTTGCTCATTTCAAAAAGAAAATAGATGAATACGATGAACTGCTCACCGGCAATGTGATTTTTCAGAACCGGGTGAAAGACATTGGTTATTTGTCAAAAGAAGATGCCATTTCGTACGGCTGCACAGGGCCCACAGCAAGAGGCAGCGGTGTGAGCTGCGACATCAGAAAACTGTATCCCTACGAAGTATACAGCAGGCTGCAGTTTGAAGAATGTATTGAAACCGGGGGCGATTGTCTTGCCCGCTATCTTGTGCGGATGAGAGAAATGAGGCAATCGCTTTCCATCGTAGAGCAGTTAATTGACAATATTCCCGAAGGCGATTATGTGGCCAAAACAAAAGCTGTGCTGAAGTTGCCGAAGGGAGAATATTATGCAAGAGTAGAAACAGCAAGAGGCGAGTTTGGAGTGTATATCGTAAGCGAAGGCGGCACTACGCCATACCGGATCAAGTTCCGTTCGCCGGGCTTCAGCAACCTGAGTGCACTGGACACGATGGCCCGCGGCGGAAAGATTGGCGACCTGGTGGCGATAATGGCGATGATTGACCTGGTGATACCGGATATTGACAGATGAAAACCCGGCCCCCTCCCGACCTCCCCCTTTAGGGGAGGCCACCTGCACACAAGGCCCGCTTGCTGAAAAGCTCTTTGTTAATTGAAATGGTTGAATGTCGATGAAAAAATATTGAACAAGGAATAAAGAATAATGAGTTGAAAAAGACAGCAAACGCTTATTTCTTTCACGCGGCGCCCCGAAGGGGCGCTACATGAATAGCCCCGGATGGAATCCGGGGTACGAAATGAAAGCGGAGAAAAGAACCCCGGAGGGGTTCAATAAAGGAAGGGAGAGGCAAGAGAATGGAAAATGAATGTTCAATTGATGTTGCCTTAAAATTTATGGCTGATATGGCAGTTGATTAGTTCATTAAAGATTTGCAGCGCCGTCCCTTCTCCTTGAGGAGAAGGGATAAGAGGGATGAGGCGAATTGCCGAATAGAATTATCGGGCGTACAAGAGTGCGACCCGCCTGCCAAAGTCTTGTACGGCGGGCAGGCGCAACGGAAGCCCAACCAGGGAACAAAAGCTGACTAACAAAAAATTTATAAATAATTGCAGGAGATTGCTTCGCAACGATAAACGAAAAACGACAAACGATAAACAATAAACTAACAACTTGCCTTCATTAGATACCATAGCAAACAATATTCACCAATGGCTGAATGACTCCTTCAGTGCACCGTGGCCCATGCTGATTGAGTTTGTGATTGTGGGTGTGCTCATCATCGGGCTGTTTGCCATGCTGGGGCTGGTGCTCATCATGATGGAGCGCAAAGTATCGGCGTGGATGCAGCTGCGCCTCGGACCCAACCGCGTGGGGCCGGGCGGCATGTTTCAGACTGTAGCCGATACGCTGAAGCTGATGGTGAAAGAGGGTATGACGCCGGAAGGCGCCGATAAATTTTTGTTCAACATGGCGCCGTTTATTGTAATGATTATTGCGATGGTGGTGATGGCGCCGCTGATGTTTGCAAAGGGATTACAAATCTGGGATATCAATATCGGGGTACTGTTTATTGCTGCGGTGTCGTCAGTGTCGGTCATCGGCATACTGATGGCCGGCTGGGCCAGCAACAATAAATATTCATTGCTGGGCGCCATGCGCAGCGGCGCACAGATTGTGAGTTATGAGCTCTCGGCAGGATTTTCCATTCTGGCCATCGTGATACTTGCAGGCGATTTGCGTATTTCTGAAATCATCAACTCGCAGGCCGACGGCTGGTGGATTTTCAAAGGGCACTTGCCGGTGTGGATTGCATTTATCATTTTCATGATTGCCGTAACAGCCGAAACCAACCGTGCCCCGTTTGACCTGGCCGAAGCGGAGTCGGAACTCACGGCAGGTTTTCATACGGAATATTCGGGAATGAAGTTCGCCCTGTTTTTTCTTGCCGAATACGCTAATATATTTATTGTATGCGCTATCGGTGTCACGCTGTTTCTCGGCGGATGGCAGCCGCTGCATTTCGGCACCGGCACGCAGTTCAACCAAATCATGGATTACATTCCGTCGAGTGCCTGGTTCTTTGGCAAAACATTCTTTTTGATTTTTGTCATCATGTGGTTCCGCTGGACCTTCCCGCGGCTGCGCATTGACCAGTTGCTGAACCTGGAATGGAAATATTTGTTGCCGATAAGCATGGTTAATTTATTATTGGTAACACTGGTGGCGATAATGGGGTGGCATTTCTGAGCCGGCCACCCAAACCCTCCCGAAGGGAGGGCTTTGCTTCACACAGGGCCTGCTTATTTGAAGAGGCTGATAGAGTTCTAAAAGTTCTTTTAATTGAAGTTTTATTTTTTGGTGCGTCGGCTGAAGTTCCCTGGTTAAGCTTCCGTTGCGACGCTTGCCGACGATAAATGTCGGCATCTCTGACGGAGTCTGATACTCGTCAGAGTCGTCAGACCCGACCGAAGCGTCGGTGACCGTTCAACGTTCTGTTCGCTATTGGGCATCAGGGAAGCTTTCATTTAGTCAGAAGCTTTGTGCTGATTAGAGAACAGAAAGCGGAAATGTTTAAGCATAATAGCTGATTAACAAACTAAAGTCCGGCCTCTCCACTCCGCCTGTGGCGGAGAGGAGACCGAGAGTTGAGGCATAAATGTTCATAACGAAATACATAAAAGAAATAGCTGGTGGTTTCAAATCCCTCCTCAACGGCATGAAGGTGACGGGGAGTTATGCGTTGCGCCACCGCAAAACAAAAATCACCGAGGAGTATCCGGACAACAGGGAAACGCTGGTATTGCCCGAACGGTTCCGCGGCGAAGTAGTGATGCCGCATGATGAAAAAAACGAACATGCCTGCACCGGCTGCACGGCCTGCGAGCTGGCCTGCCCCAATGGCAGCATTAAAATCATCACGAAGTTTGACATTACCCCCGACGGCAAAAAGAAAAAAGCGATTGACAAATTTGTATATCACCTGGAGCTCTGTACGTTTTGCAACCTGTGCATCGAAGCCTGCCCAACCGATGCAATCAAGATGGCACAGACTTTTGAACACAGTGTAACCGATAGAAGCCAGTTGACGAAGATTTTAAATAAGCCGGGAAGTAAAATAAGGGAAGGGGTGGAATAAAACCCCCAACCCCCTAAAGGGGCTTCCCGACGCACAATGCCCGTTTATTTGAAAATGCAATTTGAAAAAGGAGTGTTTGAAAATGTTGAAAAGAATAAGGTATGCTGAAATGCATAATTGCGAAAGCCAAATTAATAAACTAAAAGCCCGGCCTCTCCTCTCCGCCTGTGGCGGAGAGGATACCGGGAGGTGAGGTATGACTGCATCACAAATCATATTCTACATCATTGCTGGCTTTATTTTAGGTACAGCCATTCTATCCGTCACCACAAGGAAAATTTTCCGCTCAGCCATCTGGCTGTTGTTTTCACTCATCGGCGTGGCGGCTTTGTTTTTCTGGATGCAGGTGGAATTTATCGCTGCCGTACAAATAGTGGTGTATGTCGGCGGCATAGTAGTACTGATTATTTTTTCCATTTTTCTTACCCAGCAGTCGGGCAAGGAAATGCCCAAAGCGCCGATCACAAGAACTGTCGCTTCCATCCTTGCTGTGCTGTTTGGTTTTGCACTTACTTATTTACTGATTTATGAATATGGTTTCAAAGCCGGCGACAAACCTTTTGGCTGGAGTGTACATAAAATCGGCAGCCAGATGCTGGAGACAGGGGAGCATGGTTTTGCTTTGCCCTTTGAAGTAGTGAGCATTCTGTTGCTGGCGGCCATGGTGGGTTGCATTGTGATAGCGGCCCCATCCCGATCCCGACAGGTCGGGACCACCCACGCACAAGAGTCTGCTGATTTGGAAACACTGAAAGAAAAAAAAATGGTTGAATAATGATGATAAGAAACAGACAGATGAAATGCTTAATTATTATTGTTGAATAAAAAACTAAAAGCCTGGCCTCCTCTCAAAACCAATCCAATCTTCCGCTTTCCTTCTCCTTTAGGGGAAGGTGGCCGAAGGCCGGATGAGGTGGAGAAGGGACCCAGGAATAAGGCTTATGGCTGATATACCTGTATCCCATATTTTATTCGTCAGCACGGCGCTGTTCTTCATCGGTATGTACGGCCTGTTTACCCGCCGCAACATGATTACGATGCTGATGGCCATTGAATTTATCCTGAACAGCGTGAACATCAACTTTGTGGTGTTCAATAAATATGTATGGCCAGATAAACTTGACGGTATTTTTTTTACCATATTCATCATTACGATTGCGGCAGCAGAAGCTGCAGTGGCGATAGCTATTATAATCAATCTCTACCGCAGTCACCGTTCGATTGATGTAGAAAGTGCAGAAGAGATGAAGTGGTAACCCCCAAGCCCCCTAAAGGGGGTTTGCCGGGGCACAGTGCCAGTTTTTGTAAAGGCAAATTAAAAAGTGAAGCAGCTGATAAATGATGATTAAAATTGTGAGGCCGGGTCTCCCTTCCCATCCTGATCCTGGCGAAGGAGAGAAGGGACCGGCAGCTAACGCCTGAAGCATTAAGCATTGCGCATTGCGCATTGAGCATTGCGCATTGCGCATTAAGCATTGATCAGTTAAAAATTTACATGACGTATTCGTCCTACATAACCTTAATTCCTCTTCTGCCCTTTGCAGCTTTTGTGCTGCTTGGTTTGTTTGGCAGAAGATATTTGAAAAAATCTTCCGGTCTTATCGGAACCGGTTTTTTACTTGTATCCACTGTACTGGCATTTTATACAGCTTATAAATATTTCTTTGTTGATGGCAGAACCGGCGATACTTATCAAACCATTACCGCTGTAAAATATTCCTGGCTTTCTTTTTCTGAAAGCATCAGCATTGATATGGGTATCCTCCTCGACCCCATATCGGTGATGATGCTGGTGGTAGTCACTTTTGTTTCGCTGATGGTGCATATTTACAGCCTGGGTTATATGAAAGGTGAAGAAAGATTCCCAACTTATTTCTCTTTTCTTGCCCTTTTCACTTTTTCCATGCTCGGTCTTGTCATTTCATCCAATCTTTTCCAGATTTATATTTTCTGGGAACTGGTGGGTGTGTCATCATACCTGCTGATCGGTTATTATTATGACAAACCCTCTGCTGTCGCCGCTTCCAAAAAAGCTTTTGTTGTTACCCGTTTTGCCGACCTTGGTTTTCTTGTCGGCATTTTGATTCTTGCATTTTATGGCGGCACTCTTGATTTTAATACGCTGATGGAGCGGCTGACGACACAACAATCACCGCAGTTTCTTGCTGTCACAACTGCATCATTCGTTGGTGTAAATGCACTCACCTGGGGGTTGACACTTGTGTTTATTGGCGGTGCCGGCAAATCAGCCATGTTTCCCCTGCACATCTGGCTGCCCGATGCCATGGAAGGCCCCACTCCTGTTTCGGCATTGATACACGCCGCAACAATGGTAGTGGCCGGCGTGTATTTGGTTGCAAGATTATTCCCGCTTTTCACTCTCACACAGGCGGCATTAAGTATTGTCACGTTTGCAGGAATTGTATCCGCATTTCTTGCAGCCGTCATTGCCTGCACGCAAACGGACATCAAAAGAGTGCTTGCCTATTCCACGATGTCGCAGATTGGATACATGATGTTTGCGCTCGGCGTATCGGGCTATGGTGGTGAAAGCGGGTTGGGTTATACTGCTTCCATGTTTCATCTTTTCACCCACGCATTTTTCAAGTCATTATTGTTCCTCGGGGCCGGCGTGGTCATTCATTTTATTCACAGCAATGAAATGAAGGACATGGGGGGACTGAGAAAATATTTGCCGGTTGCTAACTGGACTTTCTTCATTGCCTGCTTTGCCATCGCAGGTATCCCTCCCTTTGCCGGTTTTTTCAGCAAGGAAGAAATTTTACTGGCTGCATGGCATTCCAATAAATTGGTTTATGCGGTGGCTTTGTTCTCTTCGGGTCTTACCGCATTTTATATGTTCAGGCTATACTTCTCCATTTTTTGGAGAGATAAAAGCCCCTCTCCTTTGGAGAGGGGTTGGGGTGAGGTCCCCCATCACAAAACTCCGTTTGCCATGAAAATGCCGTTGATAATTCTTGCCGCTTGTTCGTTGTTTGCCGGCCTTATTCCGTTTGGTGAATATATTTCATCAGATAAAAAAATTCTTGAATCACATTTTGATATTACGTTTTCCATTGCCCCGGTTACAGTTGGGCTTGCAGGTATTTTGATTGCCGCATGGATGTATTTCAAAGAAAGCAACAGACCGCAAAAGGTATCACAATTACTGGGCGGATTGTACAAAGCGGCATACAGGAAATTTTATGTTGATGAAATTTATCTCTTCATCACCAAAAAAATAATTTTCAACCTCATCGGCCGGCCGGCAGCATGGATTGACAGGAACATTGTGGACGGTTTGATGAATGGAATTGCCGGTACCACATTTGCTATTTCCGGATTAATAAAAGGCATACAGTCAGGTAAAGTGCAGAGCTATGCCATATATTTCTTTGGCGGCATTGTAGCGCTGGCGGTTGTGTTTTTGTATTTGTGGA
>Ga0137829_10226199_pt1 | contig 56720 bp, 41 predicted proteins | sample OV2TP2_FD_97737 | JGI IMG/M metagenome (GOLD analysis project Ga0137829, IMG submission 97737) | reverse complement strand
TCCGCATGTAGCTATTAATAAAGTGGAATTTGCCAGGCAATACCACCTCAACAAAATATTTTGGGTTAAAGCCTTTGCTTTTTTAAGAGACACCAATTTAATAACGTTGAAAAATGGCCGGCATACTATTGACGGGGATAACGTGTATGCTATAGTTTCCGAAGCGCCTACAAAGGATTACGATAAAACTGCATTTGAATCGCATAAAAATTACATTGACCTGCAATATGTAATAACCGGTGAAGAAAATATGGGAAGGACTCCTGTGGAATCTTTAAAGGTTGACAAAGCTTACAATGAAAAGGCTGATATTGCCTACTATACAGGAGACGGAAAAATTTATACGGTGCCAGCAAACAATTTTCTTCTTTTTTTTCCTGGCGAAGCTCACCGGCCAAATATTACTCCGGGTGGAAATAAAGTAGTGAAAAAGGTAGTTATAAAAATATGAGCGGCTTAGGTGTAATTTTTATTCAGAATCAGGTACACAATAAAAACAGCAAATCTGAATATCATGGGTATGAAAAAAATAGTTTTGCTCAGTTCGTTTCTGTTATTACTAACATGCATTTCAAAACTATTTGCCATTATCCGGCTGCCGCCCATTATGAGCAGCAATATGGTGCTGCAGCAAAATTCACAGGCAACATTATGGGGATGGGCAAGCCCGACTGAGCGGTTTGTTATTATCTCCTCATGGAAGAATACAGTTGATTCCGTAACGGCATTAAATACCGGAAAGTGGAAAGCAAAAATCAGCACGCCGGCAGCAGGCGGACCTTATACCATTACGATCAAAGGCCGGTTCAATACAATTGTATTGGAAAATATTCTGATTGGTGAAGTTTGGATTTGTTCCGGCCAGTCAAATATGGAAATGAGCAATACCAAACAAATACAGGACGAGCTGCCCACCTGCAAGAATGATAATATCCGTTTCTTCACTGTATTCAAAAAAACTTCTGAATTTCCGCAGGATCATTGCGAAGGTGAATGGGTATCCTGCAACGAAGAAACATTACGGCGATTCAGCGCTGCAGGCTATTTTTTTGGAAAAAAATTGCATACTGAGCTGAATAATGTTCCTATAGGTCTTATTCAGTCAGCCTGGAGCGGAACCCCGGTGGAATTGTGGGAACCTGCTGAAGTACTCGACAGTGATCCTGAAATGAAAGAAGCTGCTGCTAAAATAAGAGATGTGACCTACCGGCCCAATAAGCCCGGGTATATTTATAATGCAATGATCTACCCAATCTCCCATTACACCATTGCCGGTGTTATCTGGTACCAGGGTGAGGGGAATACAGCAAGAGCCGGCACCTACGGAAAAATGTTTACAGGCATGATCGGCGCCTGGCGAAAACAGTTTGAACAGGATTTTCCTTTTTATTACGTGCAAATTGCCCCCTATACTTATGAAACCCCTTATGAAGCGGCTTTGCTGATGGAACAGCAAACCCGTTCGCTATCTTATCCGAAAACCGGCATGGTAGTAATCACCGATCTTGTTGATAACATCAAAGACCAGCATCCGAAAGACAAATTAAATGTGGGTTTGCGTTTAGCCAATATTGCATTGGCAGAAACATACAAGCTAAATATACCTACGCCTGTTTACAAAAATCCAAAGTATAAAAGAATGGAAGTAAGTAAAGGGAAAGTAAACCTGTATTTTGACAATGCGCCCAATGGTTTTATGGTACAAGGAGATAGTGCAGCTACTGAATTTCTCATTGCAGGAAGTGATCAATACTTTTTGCCGGCTGAGGTAAAACTGGAAAAAGACAGGATCGTTGTCTCAAACAAACAGATCTCCAATCCGGTTGCAGTCCGGTTTTCTTTCAGCAATACCGGCATGTCGAATGTGTTTAACAAAGAAGGATTACCTATTATTCCCTTCCGGACGGATAACTGGGAAGTAATACCGGTGAAACAGTAAAAAACGTTGCCGTTTCAGGTAATACATTATTTCATTTTTACTCTCAGCAAAAACTGCGTGGCGGTTATAAACAGAGTTTTATTATCGGGAGTTAATGCACAGTTGGAAGCCGATACGCCATTGATCTTAATTTTTCCGATCAGCTTACCGGCTTTGGAAAATATCCAGATGCCGCCCGGGCCGGTGGCAAACACATTTCCCTTCTTATCTATCTTAAGACCATCACATAGTCCTCCGCCTTTTTCATTGCTTACATCATAAAATAATGCAGCATTCGTCAATGAGCCATCTGAAGAAACATCATAAGTGTGCCACATTTTTTTCCGGTTATCAGAATTGGCCACCAATAATTTTTTTCCGCCCGGAAACATGGCAATACCATTTGGCGACTCAATGGAGTCAATTAACAAGGTAATATTACCCGACTTATCCATTCTGTACACACCCTGCATTGTAAGATCTTTAACCGGATCTCTGGTACCTCTTTCAAATCCATAAGCCGGATCGGTGAAATAAACGTCGCCATCCGTTGTAACATAAAGATCGTTTGGGCTATTCAGTCTTTTACCCTGGTAAGTACCGGCAACTGTAATAAATTTTGACTGCGGTGCATTAAGTGGTGCATCCATCATGGCCACCCTCCTGTCCCCATGCTGGCAAACCAGTAATTTACCATCCTGTGAAAGTGCTAATCCGTTTGGCCCCATAAACCCGCCTCTTTTTATGGTATCTGTATAACCTCCGGGTTTTACATACACTTCTTTGCCTTTAGCTTCCGTCCATTTATAAATTGTATTTCCCGGCACATCAGACACCAAAAGCATTTTTTCTTTCTCTATCCACAACGGTCCTTCTGTAAATTGAAACCCTTCCGCAATAATTTCAACTTTCGCATCTTTCTTTATCAGTTTGGAAAGTTCTTTTGAAACAAACTCAATAGTACGGGTGCCGGGTTTTATTTCCTGTGTATGCCCGGAAATAATATATCCAAGTGCAAGCAAAAGAAATGTAATCTTCGTCATAAATTTTTATTTATAAATAAATGCAGCCAACTGCTGCCGGAAATAAATACTGGTTGTTGGCATATGTATGTCCGCTTACAAATAATTCACAAACCCCTCCATATTCGTCCGTATTTTATACACCTTACTATAGCTTACAATATAAAGTGTTTTCATATCAGCATCGCCAAAACAAAGACTAACCGGGAAGGAAGGCAGATTAATCATACCAAGAAATTCCCCTTTGGCGTTAAATATCTGAACACCATAAAAAGTGGCAACATACAGATTGCCCTGTTTATCAATTGCCATACCATCAGCGCTGGTAGACCGGGCTTTTCTGTCAAGTACATTCTCCGTCAAAAATAATTTTGCAAACTTCCGGCCATTGCTGATTGTTCCGTCAGCATTTACATCATAAGCCCAGATGAAATTATCTTTTTCACTGCTTACCGGATACCAGGATTCATCATCAATGCAATTGTTGATGTAAAGTGTTTTGCCATCCGGTGATAATACAATGCCATTGGGCATGGCAAATTCATTAGGGTTGGTCAATCGGGTTACTTTTCCTTCCGGCGAAACATAATACACAGCCCGGCCCGGTTGAAATTTTTCAGGCTCCATTGTAAACTGCGGGTCGGTAAAATATACACCACCCTTTGCATCGGTCACAATATCATTGGGTCCGTCAATAGGTTTACCCTCGTACTTATCAGCAATAACTTTTACCACTTCTCCCTTTGTTGTCATTTCCACTACCCGATGCCCCATCATATCGCAAACAAGCAGGTTCCCGTTTTTATAAGGATACAATCCATTGGTCTGCATTTTACCTTCAGTAATATTTTTATAACTGCCATTGGGGTTTAATTCTACTGTTGAACTTTTCTTCGGGCTTGCTCCCCAGTTCTGGTCGAAATACATATTTGAAAAATAAATCTTCCCATTTATCCATTTGGGTCCTTCACTGAAGTTTAATTCGGGTTTTGTTTTTTTACCATCCACAATTAATTCCAATCTGGCATCTTCAGGAATAATGGACCGGTAAGCTGCCATTCTTGTTTTTTCTTTTTCAAGGTAATCCGTTCGAGCCGGCCAGAAAATATCCAAAGCATCGCAACCCAACTCGCCAATCTTTGCACCATGCACCATATTGGCAGAAATACGCACTACATCACCCGCCTTCATCGGCTGTTCACCATCAAGCAGAATTTCATCACAGGCGCCACGCAAACCGAACATCATTTGCTCCTCGGGATGTATATGATGCGGAAATACAGAATTGGGCTCCATAGAAATAAAACTCAGCTGCATATTCTTTCCTGAAATTAATCTTGAAGAAGCTCCCGGCGCCAGTTCAGTTAGCTGCATATCGTAGAGATTGTAAACAATCCCGGGCTTTACATTTGGTTCAAGTGTTGTATTGATATCAGCAAATTCAGCAGGAATATTTTTAAGTCCTGCTTTCTCAAGATAATCCGAACGCAAGGGGCTGTACAATTCCAGCAACCTGGCTCCTGATGCACCGGCCGTCAAAGCATTCTTAGTTCCTTTTTCGAGAAATACAAAATCCGTTTGCGGTGTAATGCTATGTATTCCATCCGGCGATTCTCTCTTCAATCCGGTCATTGTCACAAAAGACCCATTTATTAACTGACTAACCGAACCTTCCAAAACAAACAGGAACCTGTCTGCCGGCAACACTTCTTCGGGGATTTTTGCACCAGGGTCAAGAGAAAGTGTACATACCAGTATTCCGCTTCCCCAAAACATTTTTGAGTTTACGCCGGTGTACAGCATTACGTTTGTCAAACTATCCATGCTGGTTACTTTTGCCGCTTCGAGATTCGAGGTTAAGTTCTGCACGGGAAGACCCGGAATTTTTCTTTCCGTCAGATTATACTGCCCGATCAGCTTTTTGTTCTTAGTTACCCATCCGGGTTCAGAGCCGGCATCGGAACTGCAATTTGTGAGTACAAGTAAAATCGCACCAAGAAAGCCGCCGTAAATGGTTTTAGCCGCTAATAAGGATTGCATACTCATGTTTGTTTTGGTTTAACAGAAGGAAAAGTAGGAAGTTAATTTGGTGCATCAAATTTACGCTTGTCTGTTCAGAGATAGTTTGTAAATTGACATCAACTTTTTTATTAATGACTGTTAGTACTGCTAATTCTTCGCTCCTATACTATCTGGATAAATTAAACCTAAATATAAATGATATGAAATACTTATTTACCTGGCTATTGCTTTTAGGAGGCTTAGCCGTTTTTGCACAAACCTCCATTGATGGCAACTGGAAAGGAACCCGCGAAACGCCAAACGGCACTTTTGAAGTGAACTATACTTTTAAAGTGGAAGGAACTGAATTGAAAGGAACATGGAAAACCCAATTTGGAGAAGCCCCTTTGGAAAACGGAAAATTTGATGGTAAAAAATTAACTTTTACTATTTCCTTCAACGATGTAACCATCAACAGCACGGGGGAAGTAATCAATGAAAACGAAATCCTGTTAAAAAACGAAAGAGGTGAAATGAAGCTTACCCGTGTGAAATCGTAAGTTTCATTTAACAGGTTAAATTATTTTCTCCTGGACTTACTGTTTCAAATTATGTTCTGATTTAAAAAAAAATTATATCCTGATAAATCTTTTACGCTGACTGCATCAACCTCTTTTAAATTACAGCCGTGAAAATTTAATCAATGCCTGAAAAAGGGTTAGTTGAAGGTTTAGAAAATCACCATTGTTTGCAAATATTTTCCGGATCATATCTGCAGCACCAATGGATATAATACACGTTTAAATGTAACAAAAGATAAATAGCAACCCCGGTATGAATTAAGTATCATTAATAGCCAGATCAACGTGCAGAAAAATAATTCAAGACTGATGTATTAAATAGTAATGGATTTGTACCGGGTAAATGTTATAAGTAAAAAAAGGTAATCGCCTCTAAGTAAATGAAAACACTTGTCTGCAAAGAGCCTGGAAAACTGGAATACTCCGGGGGAATCATGCCGCGTTTACAAAATAATCATTCCATTATAAAAATTAAACGAGTTGGTATCTGCGGCACAGACCTGCATGCCTTTGAAGGCACGCAGCCTTTTTTCAGCTATCCCCGTATTTTAGGTCATGAACTGGCCGGCGAGTTGATTGATTGTGATAATGCCCCCGGCTTTCAGAAAGGGGAAACTGTAACTTTTATTCCCTATTTTAACTGTGGAGTTTGTGTTGCCTGCCGAAACGGGAAACCCAATAGTTGTGTACAACTGAAAGTATGCGGAGTGCATACAGATGGAGGTATGGCAGAATACCTTTCTGTTCCATCTCATTCATTACTGCACGGTGAGGGTTTAAGCTTTGATGAATTGGCATTGGTGGAGCCATTGGCCATCGGCGCACATGCTGTGAGCAGGGCAAATGTTGCAACGGGAGAATTTGTTCTGGTAGTTGGGGCGGGCCCTATTGGTTTAGGAATAATGGAATTTGCCGGAATAGCAGGCGGAACGGTCATTGCATTGGATATTAACCCCGGGCGGTTGCAATTCTGTAAGGAAAAACTCAACGTCGCTTACACTATCAACGCTTTGACAGAAAATGTTTCCGGCCGGTTAAAAAAAATAACCAATGGCGACATGCCAACTGTCGTTATTGATGCAACAGGCAGTTTAAAAGCGATCAATGTTGCATTTCAATATATGGCCCATGGAGCCCGGTATATACTGATCGGTTTGCAAAAAGGTGATATTTCATTCAACCACCCGGAATTCCATAAGAGAGAGGCTGCATTGATGAGCAGCCGGAATGCAACCCGTGAAGATTTTCAAAAGGTAATTGCAGCTATAAAAAAAGGGGATGTTAACCCTCTTAAATACATAACTCATCGTGTGAGCTTTGATAATGTAATCAACGAATTTAAAAACTGGCTTGATCCGGAAAATGGTGTAATTAAAGCTATGGTTGAAATAAACTGATCCCAAATATGAAATGATGATTTTTTTCCCGGTAATTATACAATTATGAAACTATTCCTATCTGTTCTTTTCATTTCTTCAGCTTCAATAGTATTTGCGCAAAATAAACCCGGCCTTAAACTCTGGTACAAACAACCTGCCGGTAATACATGGGAAAATGCATTACCCATTGGTAACGGAAGATTGGGAGCCATGGTATATGGAAATGTAGAAAAAGAAACCATCCAGTTGAATGAACATACCTTGTGGAGCGGCGGCCCTAACCGGAACGATAATCCCCTTGCCCTGGATTCGCTTTCTGTTTTGCGTCAACTGATTTTTGATGGCAAACAAAAAGAAGCGGAACAGATGGCCGGCCGGATTATCATAAGTAAAAAATCACATGGGCAAATGTTTTTACCAGCCGGCAATCTCCATCTCGCTTTTAATGGTCATGAAAATTTTACAGACTTTTACCGGGAACTCGATATAGAAAAGGCCGTCGCAAAAACTACTTATAAAATAAATGGCATAACCTATACAAGAGAAGTACTGGCATCTTTTCCTGACAGGGTAATTGTAATAAACCTTACCGCCAATAAACCCCGCAGCATTTCATTCACTGCCTCTTATACAACACCGCTGCCAAAAGCAGAAATTAAAACCATAGCAGCTAATCAACTCAGTTTTTCCGGAACCACTGTTGACCATGAGGGAGTGAAGGGAATGATAAAGTACAAAGGAATAATACAAATGAAAAACCGGGGTGGAACCGTTTCATCAACCGATACATCGCTGGTTGCAAGCAAAGCGGATGCTGTAACCATTTATATTTCGATAGCAACCAATTTTAATAACTATAATGATGTGATCGGAAATGAAAATGAAAGAGCATTGAGTTACCTGAACATAGCGACTGTAAAATCGTTTTCAACTATATTACAAAATCATATTGCAGCCTACCAGAAATATTTTAACCGTGTAAAACTTGATTTGGGAAAAACGGAAGCTGCTTTGCTGCCGACTGATGAACGATTAAAGAATTTCAATTCGGCAAATGACCTGCAGTTTGTTACACTGTATTACCAGTTTGGCCGCTATCTTCTTATTTCATCGTCACAACCCGGCGGGCAACCTGCTAACCTTCAGGGCATCTGGAATAATAAGGTGCGGCCGCCCTGGGACAGCAAGTACACTATCAACATCAATGCTGAAATGAATTACTGGCCGGCGGAAAAAACAAATTTGTCAGAGCTGCATGAGCCGTTTTTAACAATGGTAAAAGAAATGGCCATTACCGGTCAGCAAACCGCCAAAGATATGTACGGCGCCAGAGGATGGATGGCGCATCATAATACCGATATCTGGCGTGCAACCGGCGCCGTGGATGGAGCCTTTTGGGGTGCATGGACGCAGGGCGGTGGCTGGACAAGCCAGCATCTCTTGGAGCACTATTTATACAACGGTGATAAAAATTATTTAGCATCTGTTTATCCGGTATTAAAAGGCGCAGCAACTTTCTATGTTGATTTTTTAATTGAACATCCAAAAAACAACTGGCTTGTTGTTAATCCTGATATGTCGCCGGAAAATGCACCCGCTGCACACCAGGGTTCTTCACTGGATGCAGGCACCACCATGACCAATCAAATCATCTTTGATGTATTCAGTTCTGTTATCCGTGCCGCAACCTTTTTAAATAAAGACAAAGCCTTTGCTGATACTTTAAAACAACTGCGCAGCCGTTTGGCGCCAATGCATATCGGTCAGCATGGCCAGCTGCAGGAGTGGCTCGATGATGTGGATGATCCGAATGACCACCATCGTCATATATCGCATTTGTACGGATTGTTTCCATCCAATCAAATTTCTCCATACCGCACACCGCAATTATACAGCGCTGCCAGGAACACATTGCTTCAGCGTGGTGATATATCTACCGGATGGAGCATGGGCTGGAAAGTGAACTGGTGGGCAAAAATGCTCGATGGCAATCATGCTTTCAAACTGATACAAAATCAACTGTCCCCTGCGGGTACTATTGAAGGAGGTGGCGGTACTTACAATAATTTATTTGATGCACATCCGCCATTCCAGATTGACGGAAACTTTGGATGCACTTCCGGTATCACAGAAATGCTGATGCAAAGCAGCGATGGCGCTGTTCATTTATTGCCGGCATTGCCTGATGCCTGGGTAAATAAAGGAAGTATCTCGGGCCTGCGGGCGCCGGGCGGTTTTGAAATTATCAATATGCAATGGGGAGATGGAAAGGTTATGCAACTAACAGTAAAATCAAACGCAGGCGGCCATCTCCGTTTACGCCTTCCCAATGAAATGAAAATGAGTAATGGCGCTGCACTTACAAAAGCTGCCGGTGAAAATAAAAATCCTTTTTACAAAACAGAAGAAACGGCAGCGCCGGTACTTTCACCAAAAGCTAAAATAGATTTGCCGCAACTGAAAGATACATGGCTATATGATATACAAACGGTAAAGGGCAAAACATATAGTCTTATTAATAAATTAACAGAAGTTAAATGAAACTTCAATCGTTTATTTTAATGGCTGCTGCCTGCTATGGATTATGTGCAAACAAAGTCATTGCACAGGATAAACTGTATACAAACGAATTTCCGTTAAGTGATGTGGTGATAACAAATGGTCCTTTTAAACATGCCCGTGATTTAAATATTACTGTTCTTTTAAAATATGATGTTGACCGCTTGTTGCAGCCCTATTTGAAAGAAGCGGGTTTGCCGGAGAAAGGATTACGTTATACAAACTGGGCCGGGCTGGATGGGCATGTGGGCGGCCATTACTTATCTGCACTTGCGATGAACTATGCAGCAACGGGAAATGCGGAATGTAAAAAGCGAATGGACTATATGCTGACGGAACTCAAGGCCTGCCAGGATGCGAATGGAAAAAATAATCCTGACTGGGGCGTTGGCTATATGGGTGCTGTGCCCGACAGCAAAACAATATGGTCATCATTTAAGACAGGTGATTTCACAGCCTACCGTTCTGCATGGGTGCCCTGGTATAATGTACATAAACTGTATGCAGGTCTTCGGGATGCCTGGCTTTATACCGGCAGTGAAGAAGCTAAAACCATGTTTCTGAAATTTTGTGACTGGGGAATCAGCATCACAGCCGCATTAAGCAATGAACAGTTGCAATCCATGCTGGATGTGGAGCATGGCGGTATGAATGAAATATTTGCCGATGCTTATCAGATGACCCGTGATGAAAAGTACCTGATTGCTGCAAAACGTTTTTCGCATAATTTATTGCTCGATGCCATGGCGGAGAGAACAGACAATCTTGATAATAAACATGCCAATACTCAGGTGCCGAAAGCAATCGGCTTTGCCAGAATCGGTGAACTGACCCATGATGAAAAGTATCACATCGCAGGAAAATTTTTTTGGGAAACAGTAACCACCCATCGTTCCCTTGCCTTTGGCGGCAACAGCCGCAGGGAATTTTTTCCATCCATCAATGCCTGCAGCGATTTTATAAATGACGTGGAAGGACCGGAATCCTGTAATACCTACAATATGCTGCGGCTGACGGAAGATTTGTTCAGAGCAAATCCCCTGGCCGGGTATATTGATTTTTATGAACGGGCATTGTACAATCATATACTTTCCACACAACACCCGGAGCATGGCGGTTATGTGTATTTCACTCCGGCGAGACCCATGCATTACCGGGTGTATTCAGCACCCAATGAAGCCATGTGGTGCTGCGTGGGCAGTGGTATGGAAAATCATGGCAAGTACAACCAGATTATTTATACGCATCAGAATGATGATTTGTATGTCAATCTTTTTATTGCCTCCGGACTGAACTGGAAAGCAAAAGGTATAAAGATTAAGCAGGTTACTAATTTTCCCAATGAAGAAAAAACAAAACTGATAATAACTGAAGGCGCTGCCGGTTTCCGTTTAATGATCCGGTATCCATCATGGGTAAAAGAGGACGGACTAAAGCTGTCTGTGAATGGCAATAATTTTGTTTACACCAAACTGCCTTCATCTTATATTGCAATAAACAGGAAGTGGAAAAAAGGTGATGTGGTTGAAATAAAATTACCCATGAAAACAAGGGTGGAGCAGTTACCCAACCTCCCCGCTTATATCGCCATCATGCACGGCCCTATACTGCTTGGCGCAAAAACCGGAACAGAAGATATGAAAGGCCTGGTGGCCAATGACAGTCGCTGGGGACATATAGCCAGTGGAAAAAGATTACCTGTTGACAAGGCCCCCATTATTATTGAAAACAATATTTCCGCCATTGCACACAAACTAAAACCGGTAAGTAATAAACCATTTACTTTTCAATTGAACGGAGTAACACTCATGAACCCGCTTGATATGGCGCTGGAACCATTTTATAAAATACATGACAGCCGCTACATGCTTTACTGGATGGCTTTATCGGATAATCAATACCAGTCTTATATTGATTCCATTGCGACAGCAGAACAACGGAAACTTGATTTGGAAAAAAGAACGGTTGATTTTGTGGCGCCCGGTGAACAACAACCGGAAGCAGACCATGCACTGCAGCATTTCAATTCAAGAACCGGAAATTTTAATGATGAATTCTGGCGGGATGCCAACAATGGCGGATGGTTCAGTTACAATCTTTCCACCCATGGAGAAACAAAGCTGGAATTAATCCTTCGCTATTGGGGCGCCGAATGGGGCGGAAGGAAATTTGAAATTTATATAGATGATGAAAAGTTATTGACAGAAGATAATACCGGCCGCTGGCACCAATCGCAGTTCCGGGAAATAACCTACCGGATTCCCGAATCCATGCTGAGAGGAAAAAATAATATCCGTATTAAGTTTCAGGCACTGCCCGGCAATACGGCCGGGGCGGTGTATTATATCAGGTTGGTGAAAAGACTTCTTTAACGCCAATCAATATTAGGTATTTGAAATAAACAAATATGAATATGCAATAAAATATTTTATATACAATCAGCATTTTCGTGATGCTCATTAACAGCCGGTCTTTAGCACAGAACAAGCTACTGAAAGATGTTTATAAAGATGCATTTCTAATCGGCACAGCTGTCAACCCCGCACTAACATCAGGCAGGGATAAAGCTACCCAGGATATCGTCGTAAATCATTTTAATTCTATTACGGTTGAAAATGTAATGAAGGCTGCATTGATTAATCCGAATCCCGGGGTTTACAATTGGGGACCTGCTGATGAATTTGTTGCTTTTGGCGAAAAAAATAAAATGTTCATTATCGGGCATACCCTTGTATGGCATAACCAATGCCCGGAATGGTTTTTTACTAATGCTTCCGGGAAACCCAATACAAAAGAAGAGCAGATAGAAAGACTCAGAACTCATATTGAAGCGGTGGCCGGCAGGTATAAGGGCCGGGTGCATGCATGGGATGTGGTAAACGAAGTGATTGGTGAAGATGGCAATTATCGTCCTACTACCTGGGTAAATGCGTTTGGCAACGGTGATACGCTGGTAAAATATGCTTTCAGATTTGCAGCTCAGTATGCACCAAATACTGAATTATACTATAACGATTTTAATGAATGGCGTCCGGCAAAAAGAGATGGAATAATCCGTATGGTAAAGATGCTGCAAAAAGAAGGAATACGAATTGATGGTATCGGTATGCAATGCCATTGGGGATTGAATTATCCAAAAACAAAATATATTGAAGACGCCATTGATGCGTTTGCTGCCTGCGGCGTAAAAGTAATGATCACGGAACTGGATGTGGATGTGCTTCCCTTAACCAAAGAAGGACAGATTATCGGGCAAAGCATGACTGACCGGCAATTTCAACTGGAAGAGTTCAAAGTGTTTTTTGATCCCTATTCAAAAGGGCTGCCTGATAGTATGCAAAAAGTACTGGCAGACAGGTATGCTGAATTATTTAAAATCTTCAATGAACGGAGAGACAAAATAGCAAGGGTAACCTTATGGGGCGTACATGACGGAATGAGTTGGAAAAACCGATACCCGATACCCAACAGGACTAATTACCCATTGCTGTGGGACAGGCAGCGGCAACCCAAACCTGCACTGCATGCAGTGATGGATATACCAATCAAAAAGTAATAACAATAGAATTTCGTATATCATTTAAAACCGGTTCAGATAATTCTAATCCAAACAAAAAATGATAAAAAAGTTCTTGTGGTGTTTTACAATGCTTGCATACCGGGAATTGCCGGCGCAGGCACATAACCCGGTCATCTTTGCTGATGTGCCGGATATGTCAATGATCCGGGTTGGCAATATCTATTATATGAGCAGCACGACCATGCACATGAGCCCGGGAGTGCCGGTCATGTCATCAAAAGATCTTATCAACTGGAAGCTGGCCAGTTATTGTTATGATACGCTGGTGAGCAATGATGACATGAATCTTGAAAATGGAAAATCAACCTATGGAAGTGGTTCATGGGCCAGCAGTTTGCGTTATCATAAAGGCATTTTTTATGTTTCCACTTTCTCTGCAACGAGCGGCAAAACCCATATCTATACAACAAAGAATATTGAAAAGGGTCCATGGAAAGCGATCTCATTCCGTCCTTCTTTGCATGACCATTCTTTGTTTTTTGATGATTATGGAAAAGTTTATCTTATTTATGGGAATAAAAAATTGACGCTTGTTGAATTAAAGGACGATTTATCCGGCATTAAAGATGGAGGAATAAACATGGTGATTATTGAAGATGCAACTGCACCAAGCCAGGGTGTTGGAGCAAGTAGTTTGGGTGAAGGCTCTCAACTGTTTAAAGTAAAAGGAAAATATTATCTCTTTAATATTACCTGGCCAAGAGGTGGAATGAGAACGGTGGTCATTCACCGGGCTGATAAACTTACAGGGCCCTGGGAAGGAAGAGTTGCTTTACAGGATCTCGGTGTGGCGCAAGGTGGTTTGATTGATAAACCTGATGGAACATGGTATGCTTATTTGTTTCGTGACTTTGGGGCTGTTGGCCGTATTCCCTATCTCGTACCGGTAAAGTGGCAGGATGGCTGGCCGGTATTCGGTGTTGATGGAAAAGTTCCTGAAAAATTAAACCTGCCTGCCAACAAAAGTTTAATACCCGGCATGGTTGCATCAGATGAGTTTAGCCGGAAAAAAGGCGAGGCGGCATTGCCCCTGGTTTGGCAGTGGAATCATAATCCCGATAATAACTTATGGTCGCTTACGAAAAGACCCGGTTATTTACGACTTACCACCGGCAGATTGGATACCAGCTTTTTATTGGCCAAAAATTCATTGACACAACGAACTATTGGACCAGTATGTACAGGTTCAACATCGCTTGATGTTTCAAATATGAAAGATGGCGATGTTGCCGGACTGGCCCTTTTACAAAAAAACTATGGCCTTGTGGGAGTACGGGTAAACGGAGAAAGCAAAACTATTGTAATGATCAACAACAGCAGCGGAACACCGGTGGAAGCACAAGCGATACCTCTTTACCGGCAAACAGTTTATTTCAAGGCTGAATGTGATTTTACAGATAAAAAAGATGTGGCTGATTTTTTTTATAGTCTTGATGGAAAAACATGGAACCCGATAGGCAGCCAGTTAAAAATGACGTACACACTTCCTCATTTTATGGGGTATCGTTTTACATTGTTTAATTACGCCACTAAACAAACAGGAGGCTTTGTTGATTTTGACTGGTTCAGGGTGAAGCAAGAAAACTTAAAATGAAATTAGCAGGGTTTAAAAAAATTAAGCCTGAAGCCGAACAAAAGACCTGCATTAAAAAATTGAAATGCTGATCAATTAAAAAAAACAAAACAGTTTTCACCTACATTTTTTTCAGGCTGTTTCACCAGCTATTATGAGCTGCACTGCAAAAAAAGGGCTGGCCTTTTTTCAAAAGCCAGCCTTGTTAAAACGATATAACTGAAATATGCCGAAACAGGCTATCGTAAAAAATGATCCGTTATCCTTTCAGAATTTTTCAACACCTTTTACATTCATTTTTACAGACATAATCCTGTCGTTATTATTAGGGAATGGAGGAGAAGTAGGGCCGCCACCAGTAATGAATAACAGTTTATTATTATGGCCTGCAAAAACATTATTTGTGGACCCCCCGCCGGTAGGAATGGCAAGTATTTTATTTCCTGCCGGATCATACGCCACCACTCCCTGGTTAGTGCTTACATAAACATTCCCTTTTTCATCCATTGACATACCATCGCAGAAATTCAAACCGGGTACAAATGGCTGCATATTGGAAAGTGTTCCATTAGTATTTATATCAAATACCCAAATACCTCCTGATCCGTCATAACTCCACTTGTTTACGTATAACTTCTTACCATCAGGCGTACCTACTATCCCGTTTGGCCAGGCAGTTTGAGGATTCCAGCCCGGAAAAGATCCAGTAACTCTTACCAACGTATTGCTTCCGGAAGCGAGATAATAAACATGACCTGCAATACCGGATCCCTGATCTGAATAAACGGGAGGCCAGCCCGGGTTATTTGCTTTGCGTGGATCTGAATTATCCCAATACCCCCTTGGAAACATGGGATCGGTTATATACATGCCACCGTTAACCGGGTTAATCCAGACATCATTGGGGCCATTTAAAAGCTTTCCATTATAATTATTCACCAGCACTGTATGGCTGCCATTTGGAAGTATTTTCCATAGTTCTCCATGCATATCTGCACAGGATATCAGGTGACCCGCCTTATTAAATGCCATGCCATTTGAACGTCCTGTTCCCTGCAGGAACAATGTAGCCTGACCGGTAACAACATTCCATTTATAAATCCTGTCGTCAGGCTGATCTGTAAAAAACACATTCCCTTGTTTATCTACAGCCGGGCCTTCTGTGAACTTAAATCCTTTTTGCAACGTATCTAACTTTCCATGCTGGCTGGGCGAAATCAACCCGGATGGATCGAAAAAATTTGACTCCTGCTGAAGATTAGAATTTTGACTAAAAGACCCACTGATTTCTGAGCTTTCCAGATCTGAATTCTTAATGCTTTTTTGGCAGGATATTATTCCTATGGCACACAGGAACCCGCCGAAAAAAAGTAATCTTTTTTTCATAAAAAAATTTTTTTTGAATTGATAAATAAATTAAGGTTACAGTACGCTAAAAGGACATTGCATTTGAAAAGTAAACAAATGTAAAAGGCCACACAGAACAAAAGCTACTAAATTTCAACAACGTGGAATTTTATACAATTGGTTTTGTTTTTCAATAGTAATATTACGTACAGATTATTTGACTACTGAAAAAACCGGGGATTAAAAGTTGATTTATCAGTTGTAAAATATTTTTTTCTGGCAAAAGATTTTATTCGTCATATCATTGTTGTAGTAAGAAATGAACCAGCCAATGAAAAAGAAATTCCTGCTTATCATTCTGCAACTGCCCGTTATCTGCTACACACAAACCCTGCAGCCATGGCACGGAAAAAAATGTTCGGTGGTTATTACCTATGATGATGCCATTGATCAGCACCTGGATCATGCTGTTCCTCTATTGGATTCATTGGGACTGAAAGCCACCTTTTATGTAACCGTTTTTTCACCTTCCATGCAAACACGTTTGAACAACTGGAAAAAACTGGCCGCAAATGGACACGAGTTGGGCAATCATACTCTATTTCATCCCTGCATAGGCGGCAAAGGAAGAGAATGGGTGGCCAAAGAATATGATATGAATAATTATTCAGTAAAAAGAATGGAAGATGAAACAAGAATGACCAATCTTTTCCTGCAGGCATTAGACGGTAATACAAAAAGAACTTTCGCATTCACCTGCGGGGATATGAAAATAAATGATTCATCATTTATTGATGGATTGAAAAAAGATTTTCCGGCAGCAAGAGCCGTGAGAAATGAAATGCATAAAATAAATGAAATCAATCTTTACAATGTAGATTGTTATATGGTCGATAATCATAGTTTTGAACAAATGAAAGTATGGGTTGACAAAGCGATGCAAACAAATTCATTGTTGGTTATTTTATTTCATGGTGTGGGCGGGGGTAATGCCCTGGATGTTTCCTTACCGGCCCACAGGGAGCTTCTGAACTATTTAAAGGAGAATGAAAAAGACATCTGGATTGCGCCGATGCTTGAAGTAGCAGAGCATGTTAAATTATTTCAATTAGCTTATAAAAATTAATACTATGGATAATCAACAGCCAAGCAAACCCTCAAGAAGAAAGTTTATTTACCATTTGGGTCTTGCAGGATTTAGCATTCCGCTTATTTCATCGGGTATTAATAGTAATGATGATAAAAGATCAAAACCACAGACAATGAATGAAAATAAAAAAGCAGGTAAGCTGGGTATTGCTTTAGTTGGCCTCGGCGGGTATGCAGGCGGTCAGTTAGCACCTGCGCTGCAGCAAACTGAACATTGTTTCCTCGCCGGTATTGTTACCGGCACTCCTTCCAAAATTCCAATATGGAAAGAGAAATATAATATTCCTGACAAGAATATTTATAATTATGAGAACTACGACTCAATTAAAGACAATCCTGATATAGATATTATTTACGTGGTATTGCCAAACTCCATGCACGCCGAATACACCATCCGGGGATTTGCAGCCGGCAAACATGTGATTTGTGAAAAGCCGATGGCGCTGACAGTAGAGGATTGCGATAAAATGATTGCCGCAGGAAAGAAAGCAGGTAAATATTTATCAATAGGATACCGGTTGCATTTCGAACCTTATAACCTTGAAATGGTAAGACTGGGAACGCAGAAAATTTACGGAGATATTAAAAAGATAACAGCCGGGTTTGGTTTTATTATCGGCGACCCCACACAGTGGCGGTTAAAAAAAGATATGGCGGGCGGCGGCCCCTTGCAGGATTTAGGAATTTACTGCGTTCAGGGTATATGTTATACAACAGGACTTGAACCCATAGCTGTAACCGCACAGGAAGGGCCGAAAACTGATATAGTTAAATTCAAAGAAGTGGAGCAATCACTCAGCTGGCAGTTTGATATGCCCGGTGAAATTATTGCCGAAGGAAAGGCCAGTTATGGAGATAATATGAATTTTTTAAAAGCGGAAGCGGAAAGAGGAATCTTTGAAATTTCCCCGGCTTATAATTATGGAGGATTAAAAGGATACAGCCCGGCCGGAGTAATGGATTTGCCAAAAGTAAATCAACAGGCCAGGCAGATGGATGGAATTGCATTATCCATAAAAAATAATCAGCAAAGTATTGTACCCGGCGAGCTGGGAAGAAGGGATGTAAAGATTATAACAGCTATTTATGAAGCAATGCGAACCGGAAAGAAAGTACAGATAAAATAGTTTTGCTGTGATGAAGAATATCAGCGGAACAGTGAACTGGGGCATTATCGGCTGCGGCGATGTGTGTGAAATAAAAAGCGGGCCTGCATTTAATAAAGCACCGGATTCAAAACTGGTTGCAGTAATGCGCCGTGATGCAGCCAAAGCAGAAGATTATGCAAAGCGCCATGGCGTACCGAAATTTTATACAGATGCAAATGCGTTAATAAACGACGCCGAAGTAAACGCCATTTATATTGCCACACCCCCATCATCACATGAAGCGTACACTGAAATGATTTTAAAAGCAGGCAAGCCTGTTTATGTTGAAAAGCCAGTCAGTGTTAATGCAGTCTCTGTTGAAAGAATGATTGAAGCAGAAAAAAAGTATAGCGGTAAAGTAGCTGTGGCGCATTATCGAAGAAGCTTACCATTATTCAAAAAAATAAAACAACTGATTGCTGAAGGTGCAATAGGAAAAGTAAAATTGGTTTTGCTGAGAATATTACAGCCGCCGGCCAGTAAAATAATCACGCAAACAAAAGATAACTGGCGCATCAATCCTGAAATATCCGGCGGTGGTTTATTTCATGATTTATCGCCCCACCAGCTGGATATTTTATATTGGCTTTTTGGAAAGCCGTCAGAGGTTCATGTGCAAACTGCCAACCAGGGAAAAAAATATAATGCACCTGACTTAACGATGGTACAGCTTGCATTTGCAGATGATATTTTTTTCAGTGGTGTCTGGAATTTTAATATTGGCGAAACATCAACAGATGATTTATGTGAAATCACCGGTGATAAAGGAAGTATCCGTTTCAGTTTTTTCCGTGTCAGCGCTATTGAATTAACGAATGAAACAGGCAAACAAATTTCCGGACACGAATTCCCTGTAAACATTCAGCAACCGCATATTAATAATGTCGTTCGCTTTTTCCGTGGAGAAGCTGAAAATCCCTGCAGCCTGCAGGATGCGTTAATTACGATGGAGATTATGGATAAAGCAAGGTAACTCTTATTCAACCGGTAATTTTACTGTAACTGGAAAATGAAAATAATTACAACAGATACCAGTAACAGGTATTTCATTACAAAGACAAACGCATCTTCTTCCCCGATTTGACAGCAGCATAAATAGCATCTATTATTTTTAAATCTTTTAAACCTTCCGCTCCATCCACCGGCACCACAGGCTGCTTGTTGTTCAGAATAATTTCAGCCATTTCATCCATCTGTACGGCCTGATGGGTTTTGTGCTCTTGTGTCAGTTCTCCTTTATTGGTTCTGCCTCTAATCGGCCCGTACCCGGTTGAAGGCTGCATTTCGGCAAACCCTTTTTCTGCATTCAGGAAAAATTTATCCAAACCATTCATTGCATAGGTTGAAAGACAGGATGCTACTGCTCCGGATGGAAACCCGAACTGAAACTGTATTGTTTCATCAACCCCTTCTTTGAATTTTTCGAAATCTGTTTTTGTTTCCTGTGCGGTTACCCAAATTGGTTCTTCACCTACCATATATCTTGCTCCATTCACAGCATAAATACCAATATCCATCATCGCACCGCCGCCGGCCAGTTGCTTATTCAGCCGCCATTGCGTGGGGTCGCCAATCCGGAAACCACATAGCCCCTGGAAAAACATTATTTTCCCCAACACCCCTTCTTTTCTCATACGTATTACTTCCAGTGTCTTTGCTTCAAAATGCATGCGGTAACCAACCAATAATTTCACATTCGCTTTTTTGCATGCAGCAATCATTGCTTCACCTTCTTTTGCATTCAGCGCCATCGGCTTTTCACAAATCACATGCTTGCCTGCTTTTGCAACACGAATAGATTGTTCCTTATGCAATGCATTAGGGGTAATAACATATACGGCATCAATATCCGGGTTGTCTTTAATGGCATCAAAATTTTCATAGTTATAGCAATTCTTCTCCGGTATATTATATTTCTCTTTCCAAGTTGCAATCTTTGATGGAGTACCGCTTATTACTCCCACCAGTTTTGCTTTTGTACTACTCTTCATTGCTTCAGCCACACGATTACCATAACTGCCAAGGCCCATAATTGCAACCCGCAACACCGGGCCGTCATATTGCTCTTTGCTTTCATAACTTGTTTCAGTAAAAAATTCCTGCTTTGGCAGTAACGGTAAGGCAACTACTGTTGCTGTTATGTTTTGTAAAAACTTACGGCGTGAGTTCATAAAAAATTTTATCTGGTTAATATTTATTCAAAGAATGGAACGTTTTGTTGTGCATATTTTTTTAGCCCTTCCTCATTGATTTCAACGCCAATTCCGGGTTTATCTGAAAGAGGAATAAAACCATCTTTTACCCATTCCCCGTCGTAAATTACAATGTCTTTCCATCTTTGCTCAGTATGGAAATAAGCCTGCCATTCGAGTATCATAAAGTTAGGTACCGATGCACACACATGACAGGTAGCCATGCAGCCAAGGAATGATGCAACCATGTGGGGTGAAAACGGCTTATAGTATAAATTAGCAAGGTTGGCAATGCGTTGTCCTTCTCCCAATCCACCGGCTTTTTGCAAATCAGGCATCACAATATCAACAGCCCCTATTTCCAATGCCCGTCTGAAACCATACGCCAGGTAATTATTTTCACCATAGCAGATGGGTATGCTGGTAGATTCAACCAGTGATTTATAAATATCTACATTTTCAGTCGGCATGGGCTCCTCCAGCCACATCAGGTTATATTTCTCTAACCGCTTTGCGACAGCTTCTGCTGTTACATAATCATATCTTCCATGCATATCAACACAGATATCAATTTTAGGCCCGACTGCTTCTCTTGCTGCGGCTATCTGTTCTTCCATCCTCATTAATTCACCCGGACTCATTGTCCAGTTGTAGCGGTCATATTTGTTTGGATCGGCGGCTTCGTCAATATCATATTTTATGGCATTAAAACCCATGCTTACTCCTTTTTTTCCGGCATCAGCATATTCTTTCGGCGGCGGATTTCTGATGGCATAAAAAACAGTATCATAATAAACCCTGATCTTATCTCTGAATTTTCCGCCTAACAGCTGATACACCGGTACATTCAATGCTTTGCCGGCAAGATCCCACAGTGCAATTTCAATGGAAGACAGCACAGCAATATACATACCTGCCTGGGCTCCCTGGAAGATGCCCCCTTTACGTATATCTTCGAATATACGGTGAACATTTAATGGGTTCTGTCCCCTAAGCCGGAAACCAAACTGCTTAACCAGGTAGTAAGTTCCGGGTATGGCATCCACTCCTTCGCCCCAGCCTACAATACCCTGATTGGTTGTTATTTTAATATACATCCTGTTGCCCGGGGTATAAGCAGGAGCCACTGATTCTATTTTCAGATCGGTGGGAGCTGAATACTTAACTTGTTTATCAATGCCCTCCTCTAAGGGCTGGCCCCAGGATGCCATTGGCGCCATGGGCGCCAAAGCAGCCGCTGTTGCTGCTTTGGTTAAAAATGATCTTCTTGAACTTGACATTTTGATTGATTTATATTTTTAGAAATTGTGTTGCTGATATATACAAATTGCAGGGATTTAAAATTCCCAGTCCATCCAGCTGTGATTATTATTTAGTTTGGCCGTGATGGATTTTCTCTTTGTTTTATAATTTCCTCCACCTGCTCCCTGCCAACAGGCAGGTTGATTACATTGTCTTTGAGCCATTGAGTAAAATCTTTTTGCATCTCATCAGTCCACCGGGCATCAACCTGCCCGGCAGTATACTTTCCTTCCCGGATGCGCTGGAATCCAAACATATCTTCCAATCGCCTGAACTCTGAATTTTTTACTACCCTTTCCGCCAGGTGCGGAGGAATGAAAATAACAACTCCCAGTTTACCCAATACTACATCTCCGGGCATTACTGTTGCCCCTTTAATGTTGGTTGGCTTATTAATACCAATAATCATGGTGGTTAAATCCCTGTTTTGTCCGCCTCCGGGATTATGAAACGACGGATCGTAGCTGCTGAAAAAAGAAGTAAACCCGCCAAATTCCTTCATGCCCTCCACATCTCTCAGTGCGCCGTTATACACAATGCCATTGCCGGTTTTTGAGTAAATGTGAGTGGCTACTCGTGTTCCAATAGTTGGCCCATTCTTTTTTGCTCCAAACTGATCGGCCACATATACATCGCCTTTTTGCAGTTGCTCTACTGCCCACACATTCTGAGCCAGCCTTCCTTCTTTTTTCCCCATTGAGTCAATGGCTCTCCATACATCGGGGCGGCCCGGCATAAATGTAGTAGTGAAGGCGCGGCCCACCAGTACACTATCCGGGTTGATGATCTGGCCCCAGCCCTCAGCTATCTGATACCTGTAGCCTGCAGGATTTATCACCTCCCAGGCTTCTTCTATTGAAACGAGTTTCATTCTTTTCAGAATGTCGTCTGGCACTTTGGGTCTTCCGTCCGGAAAACGTTCACCCTTCCAGTCCGGCGTCAGCGCAATGATTTCTTCCCTGCTGGCCTGTACATACTGGCTTTGGGATTGATTGCAGAATATAACCATGGCAACTATCAGTAATATGCTTCCTTGTTTTAGCATAAATAAATGTTTATGTGGTGATAATTGTTAATAAAAAAAAAGTTTAAAAAGTTATTGCTTAATTATTATTTCCGCCCTAACCATTTTTGGGTAAACGATTATGCCACCAGCTGGCCAATACAGAGCCGGTGATATTCATTAATGGTCCGAAAATAGCTGCGGCCAGTCCCACCGTGGCGACCCTTCCCATTTCCTTTGCAATACCTGAAGCGAGACCTGCATTCTGCATGCCTACTTCGAGTGCAACAGTGCGGCAGTCCGCCTCAGTCATTTTCAGCAAACGGGCTAACCAGTAGCCAAGAAAGTATCCGGCCAGATTATGAATAACCACAAACAGGATCAGCAGGTGACCGAGCTTCAGCAAGTTGTCTCTTCCTGCAGCGGTAATAATAGTAAGTATAAACGCTATGCCGGCCATTGAAACCAACGGCATCGCATTGTGAAGCCACTGAGACCTGCCTCTGAAGATCCTGTTGAAAATAAGCCCTGCGCCAATGGGCAGAATAATCATCTTGAAGATATCCCACATCATTTTCAGCATATCAATTTCCACCATGGCCCCGGCAAGAATTTTCATAAGAACAGGAGTGATTAAAGGAGCCAGCAAAGTGGTGCATGTGGTGATGGTTATGGAAAGCGCCAGGTTGGCCCTTGCTAAAAACGACATTACATTGGAGGCAATACCGCTGGGTGAGCAACCGATCAGCACTATGCCGGCTGCTATTTCAGGCGGAAATCCGGAAACATTTGCCAGGGTAAATCCTAGTACAGGCATGATCATAAACTGACTGAAGATTCCGATCATCACGCCTTTGGGTGTTTTAATAACACCGGCAAAATCTTTCAAACTCATTGAAGTGCCCATTCCAAACATGATTACCTGAATCAATGGAATAATCAGGCTGCTTAACTTAAACTCCCCCCACTGCCGGAAATACCAGGGATAATACATGGCCAAAGCTACCGCAGCAAATATGATGACCGTAAATGACAATCCCCGCAACTGCCTGTTGCCCCTGAATGCAATAGCAAGACTGACAAAGACCAATGCGAGCATCCAGCCAGCTTCATTCCAATGATACGGATAGGTTAAAAAAATAAATAACAATAAAAACAAACCTGCTATGCCATAAAACAAGCTATATCTTTTCCCGGCTGAATCTGTCATACTTTCTTATTTTGTCCGTTACTGTGTTTGTATATATAAAAATTTCACAACCATTAATTGTTATTTGTATGATGCTGCAAGGCAGCTATATCAGCAAATTCGGCAGCAAGTTTTGTACTTAGACGTTCAAAAATTTTAAAATACTTCATATATGCCCTGTGATTTTTTTTATCGGGGGTTACAAGATCCGGCAATACCACAGTTTTCACCGCTTCATCCAGCGATTCATAAATTCCCATTTCGATTGCACTCAGCAAGTAGGCGCCATAGCTCACACTGTGATAATTCTGTCTTAACCGCACCGGTTTATTATAGATATCCGCCACCATTTGCGTGAAGAACGGCAGGGAGCCAAAACTGCCGTTAATGGAAAGACTGTTGATAACACGGTGCTCTTCCAGGATTTTTCCAATGCTGTATATACCGTATAGAATACCCTCCAGGGTAGCTCTTACAAAATGTCTTTTTTCATGCTTGATGTTCAGCCCAAAATATACACCGCGGGCATTGGCATTCCAGATCGGCGCCCTTTCACCAAGCAGGTAAGGCAGAAAGATCAATCCGTCCGACCCGGGCGCCACTTTAGCGGCATTATTGATCAGGTCGTGCATGCTGTGTTCAATGTCAAATGGATTTTTAAAATCACCAAACTGTCTGGTAAACCATTCATAGATTACACCGCCATTATTAGTGGGGCCACCGGAGACATAGCGGTTCTCCGTAAGCAGGTAATTAAAGAAACGCTGCTTTTCATCCTGCAGCACTTTGTTACTCATTACCCTCACAGCGCCGCTGTCTTCCACCGTTATCGTGGCTGTTCCTTCTCCGTTTATCCCATCACCCAGAATGGCCATGCATCCATCACTTGATCCTACCAGTATCCTGGTATCTGCTGAAAGACCAAGCGAAGTTTGGTATGCTTTACTTAGCTTGCCCATACGGGTGAAGACAGGTACTAATTCCGGCAACATTGCCGGCGTGATACCGGCAAACTTCAGCGAATCTGTTTCCCATTTTATTTTATGAATATTCAGCAAACCCGTAGCAGATGCAATGCTGTAATCGATCATGTATTCGCCGGTCAGTTGCTGCAGGATATAACTCTTCAGGGAAAGAAATTTGCTGACTTGCCTGAATTTTTCATATTCATTGTTTTTGATCCAGGCAATTTTAGTAAGTGGCGACATGGGATGCAAAGGGGTGCCGGTGGCGATGTATATTTTTTTGCCCAGTGCAGAACTCTTCAGTTCCCATGCCTCCTTTTTGGCCCTGTTATCAGCCCATGTGATTGCATAGCCCATCGGGCTGCCCCTTTTATCCACTGCCAGAACACTGTGCATGGATGAGCTGAAACAGATACATGACACTTTGTATTTCTGTGGATAAACAAAATCATTCAAAAGATTTTTCAGCACATACAGCATGGTAATAAATATCTGATCGGCGTCCTGCTCACTGTAATCAGGCTCGCTGTGAAAAGTGGGGTAGTAGCCCTTCAGTGAACCAATAATGTTGCCGTTAAGATCAAAAGCATACACCCTTACTGCATTGGTGCCAAGCTCTATGGTGATGATACTTTCCATAATATCCCTTTTATTTTGTTCGTAAATGGTTTTTCCTGAACTGGCTGGGTGTGTACCCCGTCAGCTTTTTGAAAGTGGTGGAAAAATGTTGTGAGGAATAAAAACCGGTTTCCAGGGCAATGTCGGTAAGGCTGATGCCCGGCTGCTTTAACAGCTTAATAGCTTCAGATATACGGATATTAATCAGGTAGCTGAGTGGTGAAAAACCAGAATAGTTTTTCACTTTCTCATTAAAAAGCGTGGTGCCTAAACCCACCAGTGCGGCCATTTCTTCCACTGTCCATTGATGAGACAGGTTGCGGCGAAGTTCCTGCTCCAGATTCATGAAGGTTCCCGGAAAATCTCTGCCCGGATTAGAGATCCGGGTAAAATACCGTGCTATCTGGATAAATATCTCATCCAGAAAATGATTTACTCTCGCCTGGTATCCTATCTCCTGTGTGAATATTTCGGCCTGAATGGTTTTGAAAATGCTGCCGATTTCGTGGAATTTTTGAAGCACGGGTGAATTAACTGATTGCAGCACCTTGCTTACGGTGTGGCTTTCCTTATCCGACAAATTGCTCCAGGAACCGGTTACAAATTCCCCCCGCTCGTTCCTGTCTATATTAATATGTATCCAGAAAAAAGAACCTATCTCCAGTACATCACCTTTATTTCCAAAAGACTCTTGCGGTAACACCAATGCCGCATCGCCAGGGTAAAAGACAAATGAGCGCTGTCTAATAGTCCATTCAAACTTGCCGTCATGGACATAGTAAATTCTTAATCCCTGCTTTGCACCGCAAGGGAAACCATTCAGCCGGATAGCAGGATTTTTTACAGCACCAATTTCTATAATATGTTGAAATAAGCGAAGCTCTAACGCAGTTTTATTACAAAGTACAAACTGATTCATATGCAATTCAGAACAAGCGGTTAATAAGCCTTTCTTGGCAATCGTTGCTTACTGACTCGGCTTGTATAAAGAAAGGGAATTTCTGCCAACTGAATTTATAAAATTCAACAAAGTTCTTTATTGGAAGATTATCATTTACAACCCCAATACTTTAGTATGCGGATTGTGTAAACCCAGGGAAAGAATCTGTATTCTCTGGAATTATTTATTTATCAAAACGATTTACTTTATGAAGGAAAATCAACGACCCGCCAAAACGGGTTATGGCAGACTTGCCTGCCTGCTGCTATTTTTCACCCTTGTTTCTGTTTCAGTCCGTGCACAACAGGTTACCGGGATGGTTTTTGATGATGAAAAAAAACCGGTTGCAGATGCCTCGGTAACGGTAAAGGGCACCAAGAATGCCACGATAACTGACAGCGATGGGAGATTTACAATCAATGCCGGTGGCAACGCGGTACTGGTCATTAGCCATATTAGTTTCATGACACTGGAAATACCACTCAACAACCGGACAACGATTACCGTAGAATTGGTAAAGAAAGAGGGAACTGGCCTGGATGAAGTGGTGGTGACAGCACTGGGTGTAAAACGGCAGTCCAAAAAACTGGGCTATGCCACAACTTCTGTTAATACTAAAGAACTCGTTACCCAGCGAACCACTAATATAATGGAATCGCTGGAAGGAAAAGTGGCCGGGCTTAACATTACACCTCCTGCTGCCGGCGCCGGCGCCAGCACTCAGATCCGCCTTCGCGGGCAGGCTGCATTTGCCGGAGCCAACAATGCGCCACTACTTGTAATTAATGGTCTCCCTATAGACCAGGACGCAAGGGGTGCGAACGGAAACGGCCAGATTGCCCAGCGTGACCGTGGTGATAACCTGCAAAACATTAACCCGGATGATATTGAAAGCATGACCGTGCTGAAAGGAGCCACAGCTGCAGCCATATATGGCGCCAGAGCAGCCAACGGTGCCATCATCATTACCACCAAATCCGGCCAGAAGAACAGGGGCATCGGCGTGGATATCACTTCAAGCTATACTTTTTCCAGGGCTATGAATTTTTTTGATGAAATAACGCAGACTGAATACGGACAAGGCCTCGCAGGCGCACGGTTCACCACTCAGGGAGCTGCACAAGGTAATGGCCAGTTTGGCTGGGGCGAGAAACTGGATGGCGTACCTACTATTAATTTCGACGGCGTCCTTAGACCTTATTCTGCTTATCCTTACCAGCTTTTTGATTTTTTGCAAACAGGAACAAATTTCACTAATACAGTAGGATTTTCAGGCGGTGGCGCCAATGGAAGCTTCAGGGCATCTATCTCCAGCACTGATTCCCGGGGTATCCAGCCTACCAATGAATACAAAAGAAGAATTTTCAACCTGGGGATAACGCATGACATCACCACAAAGCTCAAACTGATTCTCAACATTAACTATGCTGATGAAAACAACATTAATCCTCCGCAAATTGGTACGCAGGGCGAAGGCGCTGTAAACTTCTTCACCAGGATGGCCATCTCAGTCCCTATGGAAGCCTACAGGGAACATGCAATTAATCCTGTTACAGGAGCTGAATTAAGAACCAATGGATTTCTCGGCACCATCAATAATCCCTTTTTCCAATTGCAGAAGAAACAGTTTTTCAAAGAAGACAGGAATCGCCTGCTGGGAACTGCTACATTGCGTTATGACATTACAAAATGGTTGTATGCACAAGGCAGATTCAATCTTGACCGCGGCAGCAGTTTCCTGGAATGGAATGTGCTGAATGGCGCCGGCGCCGCAACAGTATTTAACGGAGACAATACATACAGAGGCTCCTATAATATCAGGCAGGATGCAATCTCGGATATCAATGCTGATTTCCTGATCGGCACCAATCATAAGATCAAGGATTTTACTATTGATGCCAGTTTTGGCGGTAATACACTGCGGACACAGTTTCAAAGAAATGAACAGGGTTCTTCCAATTTCACCGTACCGGATCTTTATTCCATTGCAAATGGAACCGTGCGGACCCAGGGTTATGGTTTTTCCAGAAGCCGCATCAATTCGCTATATGGCTGGGCTGAACTGGGATATAAAGATCTTATATTCCTGAACTTTACAGGCAGAAACGACTGGTTTTCCGTTTTGAATCCTGCCAAAAACAGCAAGTTCTATCCATCTGTATCCGGTAGTTTTATTTTCTCAGAATTACTGAAAAATCAGACCTGGTTGAACTATGGCAAACTGAGAGCTTCCTGGGCAAAAGTAGGTAGCGCAAATGGTGTGAACCCATTTGATGGCAATTTGACTTACGCAATCAATCAAAATCAGTTTAATGGCCAAACTTTAGCAGGTGTTGCCGGCGCTAATGCCCCCAATCCTTTCCTGCAGCCTTTTACCATCACAGAAAAAGAAGCAGGTATTGAATTGCGAATGTTCAAGAACAGAGTAATGGTTGATATTGCTGTCTTCGATAAAGTAACAACCGACCAGATATTAAATGTTGTATTGTCTAACGCATCCGGTTATAATGCATCACAACAAAATAAAGCTTCACTGAAAAATAGCGGACTTGAAAACCTGATAGAAGTGAAGGCTATTCAAACGCGTAATTTCAGCTGGACCACCTCCTGGAATAATGCATTCCTCAAAACAAAAGTACTCGATGTTGGAAATGAAACCGGAACCCTGCTGTTGATTTACTTTAATGGAACCGGTAACGAGTTTCTTGGTGAATTAAGATATACAGAAGGCCTTGCCATGAACCAGCTTTACACCCGTACATACAGGAGAAATAACAAAGGTGAAGTAGTTGTCAATAACCAGGGCCGAATGCTTGCATCAACCGGTGGACCTGTGGGTAACGGTTTCTTCCCGGTTGGCAGCTCAATTCCCAAGTTTACAGGCGGCTGGAATAACACGGTCACATTTAAAAACCTTAGTGTTGGCATACACATTGACTATAAGTTTGGCGGCACTGTGTTAAGTTCTACCCTGCTGAATATGACCCGCCAGGGACATTCCAAATTGTCGCTGGAAGGCCGCAATGGCGGACTGTTAATTCCCGCTGTGAATGAAGGCAGCGGGTTGCCCAACAATACCGTTATACCTATTGCAAATCTACAGGCACATTATACAGACTACAGGAACCTTCAGATCGGAGATCCATTCACATTCAAGTCAGATTATGTGAAACTGAGAAACGTGTCAGTATCGTATGACTTTACCACAATGGTAAACAAAATGCCCAGGCTGAAATTTGTAAAGGGGTTGGTTTTATCGGCTGCCTGCCGCAATGTGGCAATTCTCCATAAAGATATTCCAGGCCTGGATCCGGAAGCCATTCAATCTTCCGGTGACTTCAGGGCAGGTTACGAAAATTCCTCATTGCCCACTACACGTAATTTCAATTTTACTTTAAATATAAAATTCTAGCTATATGATAAAAATAATTAAAGGACTTTTCCTTATAGGCGCCATCCCATTTTTTACGGGATGTGATAAGGACTTTGTAGAAGTAAATACTAACCCGTATGCGATAACAACGGTTGACCCTGCGCTTTTGTTTGCAGGGGCACAACGAAATCACCTGGGAACATGGGAAGCCGAACATACCATTGTACAGCAATTTGTAAACCCATACAACCAGGGCGCAACGCTGGGGTTTAACTTTAATGCAGATATTGATGACCTCAGCACGCCAAAGTGGAACCAGTCTTATCCATCCGTTATCAGAAACCTGATTCAGGCTTTGAACCTTTTGGGAAGTGATGCTTCCATGGTCAATTTGCGGAGCATGATCAGGATATGGAAAGCACAGGTCTTTATGGGCTTAGTAGATGCTTATGCCGATGTTCCCTATTCTGAAGCAGGCAAAGCCGTTAGTGATGGCATCTTTTATCCCAAATATGATGATGATGCCGCCATCTATGACGATTTGTATAAAGAACTCAAAGAAGCCACGGCCGCACTTAATCCGTCAGGAGATTATGTTTCTGCTGACCTTTTTTATGGAGCAAAAGCACATGCAACCACTAGGACATCTACCGCATCAGAGCAGGTGGCTAAATGGAAAAAGTTAGGCTATTCATTACTGCTGAGGCTGGGTATGCGCTATTCAAAATTGAATGCCTCAAAAGCCCAATCAATAGTTTCAGAAGCATTTACAGGTGGTGTGATAACATCCAATGCCGATAATGCCTTCGTAAAATATGACGGAACATTGTATGTGCAGGCAACGAATAATAACCTGCGCAACTTTTCTGCTTTCAACTATGCTGCGGAGCCTTTTGTTAATCAACTGAAATCAACGAATGATCCCAGGGCAAGAAACATCATTGCAAATTTTGCAGATCCCGGTAATGTAGTGGGCGACGTTAATCCTGATGTTGTTCTTGCCAATCAGTTTGGCGTTCCTATCGGGGTAACGAATGTCCAGATTGCAGCCGGCGCTCCTTACCGGGGAACAAGAGGCACTGGTCTTAACTATTCACAATTTAATATCTGGAGAATTGCATCTCCCGCAGCCCCCGACTTTTATGTTACATATGCACAAACAGCTTTATTACTTGCCGAGGCAGCTAAAAGGGGTTGGATCTCCGGAGGTGATGCCACAGCCAAAACCCATTATGAAAATGCTATTGCAGCAGATATGGCTGTTTATTCCCTGTACCCCGGAACTACCCCCATTACCAGCGCTGAAGTATCGGCCTATCTTGCTGAACCCAGTGTAGCCTACACACCAGCCGATGCGCTCAGGCTGATTAACACGCAATACTGGATAGTGAACATTCGAAACGGAACTGAAGCATTCGCCAATTTCAGGAGAAGCGGATTCCCTGCCTTAAGCCCCAACCTGTTTAATAATAATCTGGGGGGCGGCTTTGCAAGAAGATTATCCTATCCCGATGTAGAGGCTTCTTCTAACGGAGCTAACTACACAGCGGCCGCTACCGCAATCGGTGGTGATAAATTAACTTCAAGAGTGTTTTGGGATAACTAAACTGACTTATTGATCAGGGCACATCCTGGAAAAACAGTTATCATATAAAACTTAAACTAAAGACTCTCTTTGAGCAGGCATATAGCAGTTTTCTTTTCAGTCAAAAACCTTTGTTTTTACAAAGGTTTTTGATTCATAAAGCAAATAAATGAACCTCAATATACATTTTGAGAGAGAATCGGTATCTGTATTTATCAATTTCATTAATTGCAAACAGTAAAAGAAATAGGGCTGATAACCCAATGAAAATTAAAATGCCGGCAGTTACAATAGTTTGCCGGAAGTATTAGTAAATTGAATGTATGAAGAAAGAACTACAGAAACTACGCAGCCATGCCTGGTTTGGCCGAAAAGATAAAGACGGCATCATTTACCGCAGCTGGCTGAAAAATGAAGGTATGCCCACCGATATGTTTGATGGCCGGCCGGTCATCGGCATTTGCAATACGTTCAGCGAACTCACTCCCTGCAATGCACATTTCAGGGACCTGGCAGAAAGTGTAAAAAAAGGCGTGTTGCAGGCCGGGGGATTTCCATTGGAATTTCCGGTGATGAGTTTAGGAGAAACATTACTAAAGCCAACTGCCATGCTTTTTCGCAATCTTGCCAGCATGGATGCCGAAGAATCCATTCGCGGCAACCCGATTGATGGCGTTGTACTGCTTACAGGATGTGATAAAACAACACCTTCCACTGTAATGGGCGCCGCCAGTGTTGGCTTGCCCACCATCGTCGTTCCCGGCGGGGCGATGCTCAACGGAAGATACCGCGGGCAAACCATTGGCAGCGGCACACACGTGTGGAAGTTTGATGAAGACATGAAAACCGGGAAGATGACACAGGAAGAATGTGAATACGCCGAAAGCTGCATGAGCCGCAGTATCGGTCATTGCATGACGATGGGCACGGCCAGCACTATGGCCTGCATGGTGGAATCACTGGGATTAACCTTATCCGGCGCAGCCGCTATTCCCGCAGCCGATTCACGCAAAAAAGTATTGGCACAACTCAGCGGCAGAAGAATTGTGGAAATGGTGAAAGAAAATTTAACTATTGATAAAATTCTTACCCGTGAAGCATTTGAAAACGCCATTATGGTAAATGCTGCCGTGGGAGGCTCTTCCAATTTCATCATTCACTTAGCTGCTATTGCCGGCAGAATCGGGGTTGATTTAACGCTGGAAGATTTTGATACAATCGGCAGCAAGATTCCGCTGCTGCTGAACCTGATGCCCTCTGGCAAATATTTAATGGAAGATTTTTATTACGCCGGCGGCCTGCCGGTAATTTTAAATGAACTGAAAGACAGGCTGCGTAAAAATGTGATTACCGTTACCGGTAAAAATCATCATGAAAATATTAAAGGTAATACGGATTGTTACAACCAGGATGTGATAGCAACCTCAGAAAAACCTTTTATAGCGGAAGCGGGCATCGTGGTGGTAAAAGGTAACCTGGCCGAAAACGGCGCCGTGATAAAACCATCAGCAGCCACACCTGCACTGATGAAACACAAAGGCCGGGCTGTGGTGTTTGAAAGCATTGAAGACTATCATGCACGGGTGGATGACCCTGATCTCGACATTGATGAAACCTGTGTGATGATTTTGAAGTATGTGGGCCCTGTCGGTTATCCCGGCATGCCCGAAGTGGGCAATATGGCTTTACCAAAAAAGATACTGGAAAAAGGCATCAGGGATATGGTGCGCATCAGCGACGGAAGAATGAGCGGAACGGCATACGGAACTGCCGTATTACATGTATCGCCTGAATCTGCTATTGGCGGCAACCTGGCCCTGGTACAGAATGGCGATATGATTGAACTGGATGTAGAACAAAGAAAACTGCATCTTCATGTTTCTGATGAAGAACTTGAAAAAAGAAGAATGAACTGGGCTCCGCCAAAACCTGCAGCCAGCAGAGGCTATGTGAGTTTGTATATAAAACATGTACTGGGCGCAGATAAAGGAGCCGACCTGGATTTCCTGCAGGGAAATTCGGGTTCTCTCGTTACCCGGGATTCGCATTAACAAGAAGAAAATGCCGAAACAATAATAAAAATCACTACGGAAAGCCAAAGGAGACATTTATCATTACTTTAACCCGGCCGTATTTATTAAATAAAAAATGAAGCTCTACAAAACCAAAACCGGAATCGCAATTGAAGAAGAAAAAAAATTCTATTTGTTGAAAGAAGATTGGGATTTGTTTATCAATGATGATGAAATTTTTCAAAAAACAAAGCAGCTTATTTCAACGTTACTTCCCGGCAACAGAAGTTTAATTGAGGAACTCCTGCCCCCCACAGGCAGCCGGCAGGAACTTTGGGCCTGCGGTGTTACTTACCAGCGCAGCAAAGTGGGACGGCAGGAAGAGAGCAAAGCAACAGGCGGCGCCGATTTTTATGCCAGGGTATATGAAGCCGAACGGCCTGAAGTGTTTTTCAAAGCCAATCCCCAACGCATCGTTGGTCATAATGCGCCGGTAAGAATAAGAAAAGACAGCAGTTGGGATGTGCCGGAGCCGGAGCTGACTCTCGTTGTTACTTCATCAGGAAAAATCGTCGGCTACACCATCGGCAACGATATGAGCAGCCGCAGCATCGAAGGAGAAAATCCTTTGTACCTGCCCCAGGCTAAAACCTATGATGGTTGCGCCTCATTGGGGCCTTGCATTTATGTTTCGGATAAACCGCTTGATAAAAGTAGTATGATCCACCTTGAAATCAACAGGAATAGTAACACAGTGTTTGAAGGTAGTGTAGCCATTGGCCAGATGAAAAGAACGTTTGAAGAACTGGTTTCTTTTGTTTATCGCGAATGCAGTTTTCCGCACGGCTGCCTCATCATGACCGGCACCGGCATTGTGCCCGGCAGTGATTTCACATTACAAAGTGGCGACGATATAAAAATCACCATTCACCCCATCGGCACGTTGAGGAATCCTGTAAAGTAAATAAAATTTCCATCCAGAGTTTTTACGATGTACACTTCATAATTTACTAAGCAAAATTTCCTGCAGATATTACTGTTGATAAAAATACCACGAAAGTGGTATTGACTTGGCTACCAGGTGCACTTACCTTTAGCCTGCTATCAAAATAATATCTGCTGTAACTATGCCACTACCTGGTTACAGAAAACTAATTGCACATGCTTCGCACTGCACTGGAGTTTCTGGCTGAAGAGCTGAATCTTTACATTAAACGAAAAGATGCGGACAATTTTGGCAATGTGGATATGGTGGTGGTATCCAACCTTATGAAACCTGACGGCAGCTTTGCAGTAGCCGCCGACCAGGGTAATGATACCTTTAAAATAATTCTCACCCTTGTAAATCTTGAAGAAGACCGTATCGCCGAATCGCAGCAGTATTTTCAGAAGGTGAATGACAGAATACAGGTAAATAATCCGCCACTGAACCTGAACCTCCATGTTTTGTTTTCTGTATTTACCACTAATTATGTTTCGGGGTTGAGATTACTGTCCTATGTTATTGGCTTTTTTCAGTCACATTCCGCTTTTGATACGGAAACACATCCGCACCTGAATAATAAAACAGATCCCGGTAAACCCTGGCAGCGTATCGGACGCATCGTTGCCGACCTGCATCCAATCTCCTTCGAACAGCAAAACAACCTATGGGCTGCGCTGGGTGCCAAATACATGCCCAGCGTCATTTACCGCCTCCGCACCGTCACATTCACCGACGCCGAACCCAAGATGGAAGCCCCGCCGATTACCGAAGTTGTAATTGCGGACAATTAAAGAGGAGTAACATGATTACAATCCTGTACAGGGAACTCTTCAGCATAGAGTTCCTGCATGAGTATTATTCTTCCGGCAAATGCCCGGACCTGCAACTGCTGCCAACAGCAGAATGCGGCCTCCTGTTGCAGTCGCTGGGTTTACGATTTATTCCAACAATATTTGGCGGAAAAGTATTTGGCAAGGTTGACAAAACGGGGCCGGTAAATGATCCACAATTCATTTTGCAATATCCTGTACCCGAAAACACCTGGTTTTCCTTTCAGATAAAAATAATTAATAAGACGTTTGAAACATTTACTCAAACCAATTTCGACAGGCCGAAAGACAGCTATTATTATTTCAGCAACCTCGTGAACAATGTAAATACTGACAATTTTCCATTGCTGGTGTCTGATGCCGGTACAAAAAAAGCGAGCAACAATGACCTGGTAACAATAAAAAGCGGAAGTTTTTCTTTTACACACAACAGCAACGAAGCTACCCGCACTGGCAGACTGGAATCAACTCACAACGGCGAGGTACTTGAACAAATACTTAGAAATAATGACAACAGGTTTCATTTCAGCTTCGATCTTGCGATGATTTCGCAGGGGCGGTTGACGTTTTCAATTGAGGGCACTCCGCAAACATCTTTTTATAACCTCTACCCTGCCGAAGGCAAAGATTTTTTTGGTATTGTAGAAATTTTTCACCGTTCAGCGCTGCCGGGTTCGCACCGGTTTTTGCAAACTGATAATTCAATCGTTACAAAATCATACAAAGTCGCATTCGCCAGCCGCAGCACCCGCTGGCGTTATCTCGTTACAAAAAAATTTAAACCCGGCGTGACAGGAGTGTCAGTACAAAAAAGTGGCGGCACCCCTATCAGTTTTAACCCGCAGGTAGTATTGCCATCGGGCCAGTTTTCCGTATCCTCATCGGCTGCAATACCACTGAAAGAAGAGCCGGTTACAGGAATTGTATTGAAAGACCAGGCCAATAAAACTATTATTGAACATCTGCCCAATCCTGCGCTGACACATTTAAAAAAGGAAGGAGCAGATTTCTTTTCAGATATACTAATTACCATTTAACCCCTGTGCCCGCTAAAACGGGGCAGGACAAAAAATCAATCTATGGCTGAAGTATTTAAAACCCCGGGAGTGTATATCAAAGAGATACCCACTTTCCCGCCATCCATTGCTGAAGTGGAAACAGCAATTCCTGCTTTTATCGGCTACACCGAAAAGGCAGTTTTCAACGGCCGGCCCATCACCGAACCAACAAGAATTACTTCGCTGCTTGAGTATGAAAGTTTGTTTGGCAAAGCACAAAAAGAAACGGCGCTCAGTGTTACCATTAATGAAACAACTTCCGGCGGTGTCACAGAGAGAACTTTCAAAGCCGATATTGATACCGGCACCCAATCGAAGTTTAAAATGTATTATGCATTGCAGATGTACTTTGCCAATGGCGGCGGGCCCTGTTATATTGTTTCTGTTGGCGATTACTCAGCAGCACCTTCACGAACTGTTTTAGAAGGCGGCCTGACAAAAATTTCCAAATTCGATGAGCCTACTTTGTTACTTTTCCCCGATGCGACATCTATAACGCCGGCTACTGATTATTATGCCTTGCAAAAAGCTGCACTGGATCAATGCTTCATCCTGCAGGATCGTTTCGTTATCATGGATGTGCTGGAAGCAACGGGCACAAATGTGATTAATGCCACCATGACTGCTTTTCGTGGTACCGATGGCGCTACCCTGGGAAATGAACCCGACAAACTGAAATACGGGGCCGCATATTTTCCCACCGTGGAAACCATTTTAAATTATAACTATGAAGAAGCTGATGTAAAAATCAAATACTTCCAGGGCGTAAATGAACTGACTGCAGTGGATGCTGATGCTAATATCGAAGACCTGAGGATGAGTGACCTGCTGAATCCAAGAGCCGATCTCGAGGCTAACATAAAAACCGGGCTCGGGCTGCCCAGCACAGAAATATATAATAAAGTAAAAGCCGAGTTGCAGAAAGTAACAGTAAAAATGCCTCCATCGTCGGCCGTAGCCGGTGTGTATGCAAAAGTAGACAGCAACCGCGGCGTATGGAAAGCCCCGGCCAATGAAAGCCTGACTTATGTTACGGCAGCTGCCGTGAAAATTTCACACGAAGACCAGAAAGATATGAATGTGGATCCCACATCGGGGAAATCAGTAAATGCCATTCGTTACTTCAATGGCAAGGGTGTTATGATTTGGGGTGCCCGCACCCTGGCCGGTAATGACAATGAGTGGAGATACATTCCTGTTCGCCGCTTTTTCAATTTTGCCGAAGAATCCATCAAGAAAGGAACCGAGTGGGTGGTGTTTGAACCCAATGATGCCAACACCTGGGCAAGAGTGAAAGCGATGATTGAAAACTTTCTGCTGAAGCAATGGCGGGCCGGCGCCCTGGCAGGCAGCAAACCCGAACACGCCTTCTTTGTAAAAGTAGGATTGGGAGTGACCATGACAGCGCTGGACATCCTGGAAGGAAGAATGAATATCGAAATTGGTATGGCAGTTGTCCGGCCGGCAGAATTCATCATCCTGAAGTTCTCTCACAAGATGCAGGAATCGTAACTGAAGCCGGTGGTCGGAGGTTGGATGCAGGATGTTTGATTTTGGATGTTTTCAGTCAACAGCCAGCTGCAGTAAGTCAGAAGCAACCATTTATCAATTTAACCATCAAAATCCCAAACAATGGCAAATAAATATCCCTTACCAAAATTTCATTTCCGGGTGGAATGGGGCGGCAGCAATATCGGTTTTTCCGAAGTGAGCGGCCTCAATATTGAAAATAAAATCATCGAATACCGCGATGGTATTTCACCCGAGTACAGTAAAATAAAAATGCCCGGCATGCGTGAATTCAGCAATATCACTCTTAAGCGGGGTGTGTTCAAAGGCGACAACGAGTTTTATAAATGGCTCAACACAATTGCACTGAACAATGTGGACCGCCGCGACCTCACCATCAGCCTGCTGAATGAAAAGCATGAGCCTGTAGTGGTGTGGAAGATAAACAATGCTTTCCCGGTAAAAATTCAGAGTACCGACCTGAAAGCCGACGGTAGCGAAGCCGCCATTGAACAACTGGACCTGGCACATGAAGGGCTGACGATTGAGAACGGATGAGGAAGAGCATGGAAAATGGAGAATGAGTTGGGTTGACAAAAATTGATACTTAAGGACAGCGGTCCGAGTTAATCCAAAATCGCTCCCGATAATTATCGGGACTAAAATCTAAAAACATCATGGGCTTACTGGACGGTCTTATTTATCCCCCGCCGGGATTTCATTTTGCTGTGGTCATCGAAATGTTTCCACAAACACCCCAGGATTTCCGTTTTCAAAGTGTCACCGGTCTTTCTGTTGACATAACGACTGAAACGGTGGCCGAAGGCGGTGAACTGCGTTTCAAACACCAGTTGCCCGGTGTGCCGCAATATGGCAAGCTGCAACTGAAGCGTGGACTTTTCCAGGGCTCGTTCATCGTGAACTGGTGCAAGAATGCGATTGAGAAATTTGAAATCGAGCCCAAAAATGTGCTCATCACCCTGCTGAACAACCTGCACCTGCCGGTTGCGGTATGGCATGTGTTCAATGCCTATCCCACCAAATGGAGTATTTCGGAATTCAATGCCGAGCAAAACTCACTGGTAATTGAAACGCTTGAACTCACTTACCAGTATTACCAGACGATGGGTCTCGATGTTTCATTGCTGGGCGGCATTTCTGCTTCGGTGTCGGTGGCGGGTTCGGTCAGCATTTAAAAATTTTCAACCATGCCTGTTGTCATTAATGAAATAGAAGTGACAGTGGAAGTGGCCGGCAGCAATACCTCAAGCGGCGCCGCTTCTGCACTATCCCCGGAAATAAAAGAAGAAATCATCCGCGAATGCGTGGAGCAGATTATGGAAATTCTGAAACAAAAAACTGAACGCTGATGTTTGATTTTTTAAACAGCGGAAAACTGGAAAAACTCACCATTGAATCCTGGTCAAAAATCGACCGGCCGGGCAAGGCTGAAAAAGTATTTACAGCCTACATCAATCCCGATGAGTTTACCATTAATTATTCTGTACAGCAGGATACCAATGCTCCACTGGGCAGTATCAGTTCCATCGGTAAGTTTTTACGGGTGCCGCCACTGGAAATGTCGCTGAAATTTTTTCTTGACGGTACCAACTCTACCGGAACAAAAATTGATGTTGCAGAAGAAATCAGGAAGTTTTACCAGGCAGTAGGCTATGACGGCGTGGGCCACCGCACCCGCTATCTGCGTCTAAAGTGGGGCAAGCTCAGTCTCATCCGCAACGAACCCGATGTGCTGGACTGCTGCCTGAAATCGGCATCAATACAATATAAACTTTTTAAACCCGACGGCACACCTTTACGTGCAATCATTACTGCCACATTTGTAGAAGTAAAGGATTATGAAAAACAGGAACAGGAACGGCTCGACAGTTCGCCCGACCTCACCCACGTTCGGACAGTGATGGAAGGCGACACGTTGCCCGGAATGACTTACAAAATTTACGGCGACCTGAAATATTATCTCGAAGTGGCAAAGGTGAACAAGCTGGATGATTTCCGCAGCCTGAAACCCGGCACTAAAATTTTTTTTCCTCCCTTTGATAAAAATGTAAAACCGAAAACTTCAAATGCCTGAAGAACGCATTATACCGGCTATTGACTCCGTGGCTGAATTTGTCATCAAAATCAACGGCACGGAAATTCCCCGTTCGGTGCCCAAACTGATGGTGCTGGTAAACAAAACGGCGAATAAAATTGCTTACGCAAAAATCGTCATCGAAGACGGCGATGCTGCTACCGGCGAATTTCCGCAAACTGACGGCGAGCTTTTTGTTCCCGGCAGCGATGTGGAAATTGCCGCCGGCGACCCGGACGATCAAACAACAATTTTCAAAGGCATTATTATCAAACAATCCATCAGCATTAAAAACAATACGGCACCGCAACTGGTAGTGGAATGCAGGCATAAGGCAGTGAAAACAACCATTGCCCGTAATAGCAATTGCTTTCACGACACTACCGACAGCGATGTGATGGAACAACTGCTCAGCGATGCCGGCATTACCGGTAAAGATGTGGAAAGTACCACACTCACTCACAAAGAACTGGTGCAATACAACTGCACCGACTGGGATTTTATTCTTTCACGAGCGGAGCAAAACGGCCAGCTTGTTTTTACCAACGATGAAAAGGTGGTAATAAAAAAACCGGATTATTCGGCCGTACCTGCTTTATCGCTGCTGCATGGCGCTACCATCCTTGAGCTGGATGCCGAAATGGACAGCCGCAATCAGTACACCGCTGTAAAAAGCAAAGCATGGGATATGGCCAACCAGGCAATAGCGGAATCCGATGCAAGCGATCCGGGAATTGTGGAAGAAGGAAATCTTACTGCAAGTAAACTGGCGGATGCCATTGGCATTAGTGAATTTGTTTTAAATCACGGCGGTGCTATTGCTGCTGATGAATTGAAAGCATGGGCAGATGCACAGCTGCTGAAATCGAGAATGTCGAAAATACGAGGCCGTGTAAAGTTTGAAGGTATTGCTACGTTGAATCCGGGTGATATGCTGGAGCTGAATAAAATAAGCGAACGCTTCAGCGGCAGAGCATTGGTGACGGGTGTGCGGCACGATTACGACCGGGTGCATGGATGGAAAACCCAGGCGCAGTTTGGCCACGATCCGAAGTGGTATATTGAAGAAAGTGAAATCATGGCACCAAAAGCAGGCGGACTGCTGTCCGGCGTCATCGGTTTACACACCGGCATTGTAACCGACAACGAAGACCCTGCCGGTGAAAAGAGGGTGAGGGTAAAGATCCCGTTTATTAATGCAGATGATGATGGTGTGTGGGCAAGAATATCCCAGGCCGATGCAGGCAACAACAGGGGATTGTTTTTCCGCCCGGAAATCAGCGATGAAGTAGTGCTTGGTTTTTTGTTTGATGACCCGCGGCAGCCCGTTATTCTTGGCATGCTGCACAGCTCCGCGTTAGCATCCCCGCTTTCACCGTCAAACGACAATCACCAGAAAGGATATACATCAAGAGAACAGATGAAATTTATTTTTGATGATGAAAAGAAAAGCATACAAATAGAAACACCGGCCGGAAACAAAATCACTATCAGCGACGATGCACAGGGTATCACTATCGAAGACCAGAACAGCAACAAGATAGAAATGGGAACAAGCGGAATAAAAATCAGCAGCCAGGCTGCCATTGAAATTACTGCGCAAACCGATTTGAAACTAACGGCGATGAACCTGACACTTGCAGGCAATGCAAGTCTTGGCATGTCGGGCAGCGGCAGTTCCAAACTTGAGAGCAGTGGTGTGCTGGAGCTGAAAGGCTCATTGGTAAAAATAAACTGAAACAGTATGCCGGCAGCAGCAAGAGTAACAGACAGTACCAACCATGGCGGAACCATCGTGGGGCCGGGAATGCCAACTGTGCTGATTGGAAACAAACCCGCCGCTGTGGCGCCTGATACACATGTTTGCTCCATTCCGCCCAACACACCGCATTTAACTGTAAGTGTATTTCCAATGGGGAGTGCAACAGTTTTGATTGGCGGCAAACCGGCTTTGCGCATCACCGATGCCTGTCTGTGCGGTGCCACGGCGGTGGTGGGAGAATCAACTGTTTTAATCGGGTAAAATTAAAATATGAATGAAGAATTAACAATAACGAATGAAACATCCTTCCTGGGTACAGGTTGGAGTTTTCCTCCATCCTTTTCCAAAAAAACCCGTGAAGTATTGCTGACATCCGACGAAGAGGATATTAAGAAAAGTCTCGAAATTCTTTTATCAACCGCCATCGGAGAAAGGTTTTTGCAGCCGCGGTATGGGTGCCTGCTCGACGATTATGTCTTTGAACCGATGAATGCCACTATCGAAACCTCCATCAAACTGACTGTTAAAAATGCCATCATGGAATTTGAACCCCGCATCCGCCTGCTTGCTGTGCGGCTCGATAACGGCCTCATCAACGAAGGCCGGGTGGATATTGCGGTGGAATATGAAATCATCACTACGAATTCAAGATTCAATTTTGTTTACCCGTTTTATATGAATGAAGCGAACAGTAAGACAGCATGAGCCACAAAACTATTGACCATAAAATTTTATTGAAAAGAGACGGGCAAACCCAGCCGCACCGTATGCCGCAGTGGTTGACCCCGGAACGGGTGCCTGTTGACAGCAGAACTACGGAAGACCTCTGGATTTATGTTCAGAAGATTGCCGGCGAAATGAATTTTTTTGACACATCAACCAATGAGGCCAACGGAACCTGGAATGAATTCTTTGATCTGCCACTGGCAGAAATAAAAAAACTGGAAGCCAGTCACGCTGTGCCTCCGCACCTCGCCTTGCTTTATTCCTTTCTGAAACTGTACAAAGAACCACAGCAGCTACTTAACAATTTTACCAAACGTCATCTTGATTTTTATTACAATGAAGTGCTTCGGATGAAAAAAAATCCGCCGGTGGCTGATAAAACTCATGTGGTTTTTGAGCTGAAAAAAAATGCCGGGAACACCTTGTTGAAAACCGATACAAAGCTGCTGGCCGGGAAAGACGATACAAAAAAAGAACTGAATTACAGCCTCACGCATGATATCATCGTCAATGCATCCAAAGTGGCCGGCCTGCGATCAGTATTTGTTGACCCGGCCAATAAAAATTTTATTCACTATGCCCCGGTGGCCAATTCAAAAGACGGAATCGGCGAACCGCCGGACCCGCTGAACCTGAAATGGATCGCTTTCGGGCATAAGGGACTGCCGTTGGCTTCCGTTGGCTTTTGCCTGGCGAGTGATGTGCTGCTGATGAAAGAAGGTTCCCGGAAAGTTTCAGTAACTCTTGAACTGCAAAATGTCCCTGTTGAAGCGGAAACCAATAGCCATGTTTCCGGTCTTTTTAAAATAAGCATCACGGGAGAAAAAGGATGGATAGGGCCCAAAACGGTCACTCCGGTCTTTGATGTAAAAAATAATAACACCGCTACCGCCAGTTTTAATTTTTCACTCACCAATGAAGAACCGCCGGTTGTAAACTACGATCCCGCATTGCATGGTTTTGATTATGCCGCCAACTCGCCGCTACTTCAGATTTTAATAAATAATGAAAAAGGCAATTTTGGATATGAGCAGTTAAAAGATGTCATCATAACGGCCGTCACTGTTGATGTGGATGTAAGCGGCATGAAAAACCTGCAACTGGAAAACGATGCCGGTACGCTGAATGCCAAAAAACCCTTCTTCCCTTTCGGCAATGCTCCGGAAACCGGCGCCAACTTTTATGTGGGTTGTGATGAAGCATTTACAAAACGGCTGAAAATATTTTCTGTCATTATTGACTGGAAAAACATACCTGATGATAAACTGAATGACTACTACATCGGTTATCCCGGAAATAACAATAACAACACATTCACGGCTACAGCTTCTTTCAAAGACGGCGCTTCATGGAATGGTTTTGAAAGCAAACAGATTTTTGACAGTGCCAATGCCCTGAACACTGTCACCCTTTCTTTCAACAATCCATCATTTGGCATCAAAATACCGCCATTTGCATTTCCCTTTCCTGAGTTCAAACCTGTCAGGATTGCCGGTGTCACTTTTGGCCAGTCACTGAATAAGTCAATCAAGCTGTTGCAGCCGGCTGTATTTCCTGCATTTCAATTGTCAAAAAATTTCCAGTTCGATTTAGCCCTGAAGATTCTTTCCTATTTTTCCGCTGCACGAAAAGGATTTTTGTCTTTAAGGCTTAACCGCAGTTTTCTATTCCGCGAATACCGCGAGCTGAATACAAAAAATATTCTCCTGTTCAGCAAAGGCCCGCGCAATGATGAAAACGGTAACCCAGTTCAGCCGGTTTTGCTGAAAGAACCCTTTGCACCGGAAGTGCAGTCACTCACATTCAGCTATACTGCCACCACGGGAAAAATTTCTTTAACAGACTCTTCCATTCATGATTATGTAAATAGTGAAGTCCGTTTTTATCACGCAACCGTATTTGGTCAACTGCGTGAACATGCTTACCAGCGAACACATGCAGGGTTTTTGCAAAGCACTTCGCTTCGTTTGTTGCCGCAGTATGCCGATGAAGGCGAATTTAATATCGGTCTCACCGGTTTGAAGGCAGAAGACAGTGTGTGTATTTTGTTCCAGGTCGCTGAGGGAAGCGCCAATCCCGACAAACCAGCAGTGGATGTAACCTGGCATGTGCTCTGCAACAACTACTGGAAAAAACTCGGACCTGAAGATTTTATTTTCGACACTACCAACCAGCTGCTCACAAGCGGCGTAATCAAATTGGTAATTCCCAAAGAAGCAACCACCGAAAATACATTGCTGCCCCCGGGCTTTCTGTGGCTGAAAGCTTCCATTGCAAAAGACAGTGATGCCGTATGCCTGCTGACTGATGTGCAATCTAATGCTGCCATTACAGAATTTAAAAACAATGACAACGACCCGATGCATCTTTCCCGCCCGCTGCAAGCAGGAAAGATTAATAAATTGAAAGAACCGGTGGGCTCCATTAAGACAGTTTCGCAGCCCTATGCATCCTTCGGCGGACAGATGCAGGAAGACGACAATGCATATTATATAAGAGTGAGTGAACGGCTGCGGCACAAGGAAAGGAGCATCAGCATCTGGGACAATGAGCGGCTCATCCTTCAGCACTTCCCTGCCATTCACAAAGTGAAATGTATTCCGCATGCATCCGGCACATCGTTTTATGAACCCGGTCATACGCTTACAGTGGTGGTGCCCGACCTCAGCAACCAGAATGCCGTCAACATCCTTCAGCCGAAAGCTGATAAAAACACGCTGGATAAAATTTATGATTTTCTGCATGCACACAGTACCGCATGGGCGGTGCATCATGTCATCAATCCCAAATACGAACCCGTGAAAATTTCCGTACGCATCAAACTGAAAACCGGCTATGAGTTTAATTATTATGAAAAAAAAATTGATGAGGAACTGCAGCAGTTCCTGTCGCCATGGATCAGTGATAAGGAAAAAGACATACAGTTTGGCGGCAAAGTAACCAAGTCAATGATTGTGCAGTTTCTCGAAAACCTGGAATATGTTGATTTTCTCACCGACCTGAAGTTGTTTCAGTCGCTGAACGGGGGAATAAGTTTTGGCAGCGATACCGATGTGGCGGAAGTGAGCAACCCGGCTGCTATTCTTGTATCGCATTATCGTCATGAAATTTTTAATTTTTGAACCGCATGCCCCAGGCACTAATCATATCAACAGCGAAGCCGAAAGAAAAAGCGCTTGATTATGAAAGCCTGCGCAGCATGGCAATCAGGCATATTGAAAACACAGCTTCGAAAATCTGGACAGATTACAATATTCATGACCCCGGCATTACTTCGATGGAGCTGCTCTGCTATGCCATTACTGATTTGGCTTATCGCTGCAGCTATCCCGTGCCTGATCTTCTCGCCGATGAAAAAAATAATGCTGCTACCGTTATCAGTCATTATAAAACAGCCAAAGAAATTCTTCCAAACAAAGCCGTCACTATTCATGATTACCGGAAGTTGCTGGTGGATATTGAAGGCATTAAAAATGCATGGCTGCGCAAAAAAATCAAAACCGTTTATGCGGATTTGGTGGAAAACAAACTGGTACGTGATAAACCAGCAGCCCGCCGCCACGAAGAAGTAACGGTGAAAGGCTATTACGAAGCTTTGCTGGAGTTTGACATAAATGTGAAAACGGATGAGGATAAAAAAAAGCGGTTGGCTGAAGCAAACGAAGTGCTGCTGAAAAACCGCAATCTTTGCGAAGATTTTATTGAAATAAAAGAAGTAAGCAGGCAACCGTTCCGGCTCTGCGGCGAACTGGAAATAAAATCCGGCGCCGACCCGGTGGAAACGCTGGTAAAAGTTTTTCTCAACATCCAGCTTTTCCTGAATCCCCTGATAATTTTTTATACACTAAAGGAAATGCTGGACGCAAACATCCCGTCCGGCAAAATATTCCAGGGACCCACACTACAAAAGGGATTTATCAAAGATGAAGACCTGCTGAGCTCAGAGTTGAAAACCGAAATTCATCTCTCCGACATCATGCAGCAGATTCTGAAAGCAGAAGAAGTGGTGAACATTAACGACATTATTTTCAATCCTTCAAACCAGGCGGAACAACTGCCCAACAAATGGGTAATTGATGTGAAAGACGGTTTTCAGCCGGTGCTGGATGTGCTTACCAGCAATGTGCTGCTGTATAAAGATGGCATGCCTTTCCGGCCTGATATGAATAAAATAAAAATCAAATACGAAGAAGAACTGACAAAAATTATTAGTGCCAATGAAACAAAATCTTCCGAAAACATATCTTTTAATACCGGCAAATTCCGTAATCCTGCCGCTTACCTGCCGCTGCGCTTTCATTTTCCCAAAACTTATGGCATCGGGCAATGGGGATTGCCGGATGATGCACCTGCGCTCCGGAAAACACAGGCCAAACAACTGAAAGCCTATCTCTGGCATTTCGACCAGCTGCTGGCAAATTATTTATCGCAACTCGCCAATGTGCGGAATTTATTTTCCATCGATGAAACCCTTACGCAAACATACTTTACTCAACCGGCTGATGAATTTGAAAAAGCAAAAGACCTTTTTGCTGATGAAGCGAATGTAAAATCGCATCTGCAGGATGCAGCCGAAGACACAGCGCTTTTCAGCAAACGCCGCAATCTTTTTCTCGACCATCTGCTTTCCCGCTTTGCCGAATCGTTCTTTGACTATGTTTCCATTTTAAAAACCATATTCCCCTCCACCACCGATGAGGAAATCAGGAAAACAAAAACTGATTTCCTGAATAATTACCCGGAATACAGCAGCGAAAGGTTCTGTGCCTGCCGCTACAACGATGCATTTGGCCTCTGGGATACCGATAATATCAGCGGGCTGGAAAAAAGACTGGAGCGGCTGCTGGGATTTAAAGACATGAAACGCCGTAACCTTGTCATCCTGTTCAGCAGCATAACCGAAGAAGATGACGGCAGCGGCAATAGCAAATTCCGTTTTGCACTTAGTAATAAAAAAACCGGCAAGACGATGCTCCGCAGTGCAGAGTTATTTGAAACGAAAGAAAATTGCACTGCCGAACTGGAAGTGGCTTTTACCCTGGCGATAAATGCTGCCAATTATAAAATCACGGAAGATGCCGGCAAGTTTCATTATGAACTGCGTGACAAAGTGGATAAACTGATTGCGGCAAGCGCCGAATCATTCAATTCGAAAAATGCAGCCAACAATGCGCTGAAGAAATTTATCGAATTGTTTGCTGCACAAAGTGAGGAAGGGATGTTTCTGATTGAACACCTGTTGCTGTTTCCTGATAGTGCAAATCAATTCCTTCCTGTCTGTGCCGACCCGGATTGTGAGGACTGCGCCGATACTGACCCCTATTCTTTCCGCATCAGCATCGTGTTGCCGGCTTATGCCCCGCGGTTTCTGAATATGGATTTCCGCCGTTATTGCGAACGGGTGATTCGCTTTGAAACACCGGCGCATCTTTTTCCGAAAATCTGCTGGGTGAATAATGAACAACTGAATGAACTGGAAGAAGCTTATCGTGAATGGCTCGGGGTGAAAGCCGGTATCAGGACAGACCCCGACGGAAAAATTTTAAAGCGGCTTATAACGATTCTCACTTCCTTAAAATCCATTTACCCCCCGTCAACCCTGCAAGACTGCAGCAGCAGTGAAGAAAGAAAACTCTTCCTGCTCAATCAACATTCATTGGGAACCTTAAAAACATAATGTATGGTCAGCGTATTAGGCAATGCCACCAAAGACAACACCCGCTTTACCATTTTTGAAAATGACCAGGTGCTGACTGCGGACCAGCTCAACGACCTGTTCAATTTCCTTGATGTGCAAACCCGGCTTACCCGCACAAGAGCTATTGGTGTGGGCATTATATGCGGACTGGAAATCGGCCTGCTGGAAAAGAAAATGATTGTGGTGGAAAAAGGCTCGGCCATCACTACTGATGGCGACGTGTTGCATTTCCCCTCCGATCAGGTATTCACACATTACCGCAGGTTTGAAGATGCTGTGGCAAAATACCCTTTCTTCCGCAAGGAAAATGAGGCAGTAATTGACCTGTTTGAAATGATTGCGGAAAAATCAGCCCGCAATGATGATAAAAAAATTGAATCGTTTGAAGGCGATACCGGCAAGACGCTGAAAGATTTTGCGGGCATACTTTACCTCGAAGATCACCTGCACGACCCCGACCTGTGCACCGGCACCGATTGCGATAACAAGGGTTTTGAATTCATCCGCCAGCTGAAAGTACTGCTGGCGCACAAAGACGATGTAACGCTGCTGCTGAAAACCATTCCGCCTATTAACAAAAATTATTTTGCACTGGACGACATCTCTGTGCCAAGGGTGATGTTTAATAAAAATATTTCCAGGTTCGAAGAGCTGAACGGCGCATTCAAAGCGGCCCTGGGTATAAAAGAAGAACTGAAAACAAAAATTACCAATGCCTACAACGTGTGCCGGCTGATGGTAGATGATGAATTCAACGGCACCAACCCGACCGAAGAATGGAATACCCTGGTAGATGAACATTTTAAAAACGGGGACGGCATTTATGCGCAATACGTTTATGATTTCAGCCGCGACCTGGCTGCAGCGTACAACGAGCTGCGGGAAAGCCTGTTTGGCGACAACATGATTTGCTGCCCCGATGTGCAGCTTTTTCCCAAGCATGTGTTGATGGGCCTGGTAAAAACGGCATCTTTGAACCAGCCTGTACAACCAACTGCTACCGGAGTAATACCTGCACTTACCGCATTGCCTGCCGGAATCACCGGCACTGCCGCTGCAGCCGGGAGCACTCTTGCCTCACTCATTGAGCGCCGCACCTTGCACACACTTTTCCGTCCGCTGCGTTTTGATATTACTTCACGTATCCGGCGTTACCACACCGTGCATATTGATATTGATTTCCGCCATCACTTTTATGAATCACCTATCCTGAACAATAAGGAAGAGAATGTACAGAAAACAAAATTCTGTTTTATGCGCATCAACAGCCTTATCCGTAATTTCAAAATACCCACCAGTAACGATTTGCAGTCCGTACAGGGCATCCGCATTACGCCAGGCGTATTTGAAGACAAACCGCTGGGCGAAAGAACCATTCCATTCTATTATAAATTTGACCGCAACCTGCCCGTGCATCTTTACTGGAGTTATGACGCCAACATCCGCAAGAAAGAAGATGAGCTGCTGTATTATTCATCTTTTATTTACACTTCCAACCCGGCGACGGTAAGACCCCTTGACTTCAGTCTGCATCCATATAATTTTTACCGGGTGGAGGGCCATGTTGGATTTAAATACACCGAAGTGGAGGCGGAACTCAACAGGATAATTGATGAAAAGAATTTACCTGTAAACATCATTTCCGTACAGATTGAAAGAAACATCCGCACGGTGCGACCGCGGCCCTGGTTCTTTCCTCACCTGAACATTTATGAACATTTTGTAAAAAACAGTTTCGTGGAGCATCTGAACCAGGCTGAAGCGGTGAACAAAAACATGCATGATAAAATTGATGACCCGGGGCTAAAGAACACCGTAAAACTGGCTGCTGACAGTTTTACCAATGCCAAAACAAAAGTGATGGCCCATAAAGCTTTTACCGCAAATGATTTTGATAGCGATGCCTTCAAATCTGACGTGAATAAAACCATCCATGCGGCCACGGCAGTAAAAGCCAACACGAAACAACTCGGGTTTTCCAATACGGCATCGCCTCATGATTTTATTTTAAATACCGATATACACCTGAAAGCCGAACTGCTGGCCGACCTGTTCAAACAGCAGGTGGACCGGAAGAAGGAAGACTTGCTGCTGGGTAATTTTATGAAAAATAATCCGGGCCTGGAGCATGCAGGCGGTGTGTTGCGCGGCGGCACTTTTGTGCTCGTTTATACTGCCAATGACGACAAAGTAGTGGCCGACTTTATGCTGCCATATGCCAGCGTGGACAAAGATGTGGTGGTGAATCCTCCTGCCATTAAACCCTTGCCGTTGCCGGTAAAACCCAAATACGATTTTGACAATGTGTTTGAATTAAAACCATTTTACAATTCTGTAATTGAGAACAGGGTAAAAGGATTTGATGACCGCTTCATCCAGTTTGACGATAGAGTAAAAGGATTTGATACACGGTTCAACGAAAAAATTAATGTGTTTGAAGAAACAATAAAGGGAGTGGACACCCGGACAAATGAAAAGCTCAACCTGTTTGACGAAAAAATAAAAGGAACGGATATAAAATTCAACAACGTTGATACAAAGCTTAACGGGATTGACCGCAAAGTAGATGAAAAAACAGGATTGCTCGACAGCAAAATCAACGACCGCATCAGTGTAGTGGATGAAAAGGTGAAAGGCCAGAATCTTGTCATTGAAAATGTAATCAAACTGCGTGGCGCCGGCGGAAGCGGTACCGTTTCGCCGGGCGGCAGAGGCCCTGTGGTAGTGGCGGGTGTAAACCTGGCGGAAAACCACGAACTGGTAAGACGACTTTCGAGAGAAGTGGATACCCTGCAACCGAATACGCCGGAGCGGATTGCAAAAGAAAATCAGCTGGCGGAAGTGGCGAAGAAAATAACCGATGCGCTCAATACTCCGGGTGTGGCAATTGATAAAGATGATGAAGCGGTGGTTAAATCCATCCTGTTTGACACCAACGCAGCTACCGATAAAATTTCATCCAGCGCCAACCTGAATGTGAGAAGAACTACAGAAACAACACTAAGGAATCTCGGAACAAATATCGGTCGTATTATCCGCTGATGATTATGCCGGCAAATGTCATCATACGAAAACAAAAATTCCGTATCAGGACTCCTGATGAGCAAACCGCCCTGCGCTTGCGGAAAGAACTGAATGAAGGTCTGCAGTATGACTACATCAGCATGCTGGAAAGAATATTTCAGCAGCATGCCCCCGCGGATTTGTACCTGCATCTCGGCAATCTTTCCGTTAATCTTGGCACGATTTCGCAGCAGGAATTTGAAACCCATTTTTTGGAAGTATTAGAAACAAAACTGCTGATGGCTGTAACGGAAAAAATTCAGGAACAAATGGCAGTTGTTTATACCGGAAAGAGCGGAGCAACGAGCAGGGATTCGGGTCAAAAAAAAGATTCTCCGGACATCAGCCATCCTTTTTCGGAAAAAGAACAGCAGTGGCTGGCTTTGATTTATTTCCTGGAAAAAGGAATTTATCCCTGGTGGTTTCGCTCCCGGCCAAAAACGCCGAAAGAACTTTTTTCATCATTAGAAGAGACAGACCTGGAAAGACTGGCGTTGAAGCTGATTGAAATTAACAAGGGAAACAAAGAAAGGGGAAACAACGTTATACAAAGAGCGGTTACGCATTTACCGGCAGATAAAAAAGACGCATTAATCCGGAAACTGCTCGTTCTAAAAAATGATTCCGAACTATCTGTAAATGCCAAATCTGTGCTCCGGCATCGGCAGGTGTTGGAAAAAATCTTCCGCCTTACTCCGGCAGAGTTTTATATTTATTTCATAAAATCAATGATAGACTCTTCAGCCGCAGACAGGGTATTTATCAAAATATTTATCAGCAAGCTGATGTATAAAAAAGATATTTCAGCCATAGAACTGCAAAAGTTCATGGCCAATAAAAAAGAATTTCCGGCAAAAGAAATTCTTCAGCCACTGGCAGACATAACTGGAGAATATAAAGATGCCGGGAAAAAACATGCAGATATTTATGAACAGACGGGGCAAAAACAAAGTAGTGAGACACCGGAAAAAACACCACGAACAAAAACAGTAGAAACCACATCGCAAGCGGAAGAAGGGATTTATATTTCCAATGCCGGGCTTATATTAGTGCATCCCTTTTTAGAAGGATTGTTTACGGAATGTAAACTCCTGGATGAAAAAAAACAATTTATTTCTGAAGCCAAAGCAATACATGCAGCAGTTCTGCTCTGGTATTTGCAAACCGGCGAGGATGAAATGAAAGAATGGGAAACAGCTTTTTGCAAAATACTCAGCGGGCTTGAAGTGGAGACCGCAGTTCCCGATGACAATGTACTCAGCGCCGGTGAAAAACAGGAATGTGATGAATTGCTGAAAATGGTATTGGAGTACTGGAGTGCTCTTCGCACGGAAGATATCAATCTGCTGCGGGGCAGCTTCATCAACCGCGAAGGAAAAATTTCATGGAAAGACGATTACTGGCTGTTGCAGGTGGAGAGAACCGGCATTGACATTCTGCTCGACAAACTGCCCTGGGGCTATGGCACCGTCAAACTGCCCTGGCTGCACTATTTAATACATGTGGAATGGTAACAACCGATAACATATTTCAGAAAGACCTGCATCACCTGAATGCAGAGGCGCTGCTGAAAGAAATGGAGTGGTTCAGCAGGGTGTTGCAGGCGCGGATGCAGCTGTATTTTGGCGAACCCTGCGGGTACAAAACCATTATTGAAATTGAACCGCCATCCATTGATGAAGATGAATCGGTGTTTGCCGAGTTTATCCGCTTTTATGGATTAAATACTACCGAGCGGCTGGTGCTGATGCTGGCCTTGATGCCGCACATCTGCCCGCAGATGCTTGATACTTTTTTTACCAGGCGAAATAATGCAGAGCGGCTGCACACCGAATTCGGCGGGTGGAAAGGAAATGTACATAGCGGCTTTCTTCCTACAGGTGAAACGGTATTGTTCCTGCTTGCCGGCAATGATATTGCGAAGCGTTTCAAATCGCAGCAGCTTTTTGATGCCGACCATGTTTTCCGCAGGCACAATATTGTTTATCTCACATCTGCTCCTGCCAACGAGCCTTTCTTTTCCGGTCAGCTTATGATAAATGATGAATACGTGGACCTCTTTACCGGCGGCAAAATCCGCAAGCCGGTATTCAGTATGGATTTTCCCGCAAAACGGATTGCTACCACTATGGATTGGGATGACCTGGTGCTGGATGATTATACGCTTCAGCAACTGAATGAAATAAAAATCTGGCTCACGCATGGAAAAACACTGATGGAAGACTGGCAGATGAAAAAAAGACTTAAGCCGGGTTATAAAGCGCTGTTTCATGGTCAGCCCGGTACGGGGAAAACATTAACAGCGGGTTTGCTGGGTAAGTTGGTCAATACTGATGTTTACCGGATTGACCTTTCCATGGTAGTTTCAAAATACATCGGCGAAACGGAAAAAAACCTGGAAAAAATTTTTGCAAAAGCCGAACATAAAAACTGGATTTTGTTTTTTGATGAAGCCGATGCGCTTTTTGGCAAACGCACTTCCATTTCTGATGCGCATGATAAATACGCTAACCAGGAAATTGCTTACTTGCTGCAGCGGCTTGAAGATTACAACGGCCTGGTCATTCTTTCTTCCAATATGCGCAGCAATGTGGATGAAGCATTTGGCCGGCGTCTGCAATCCGTAATTCACTTTCCTATGCCCAAAATGGAAGAACGGTTCCGTTTGTGGAAGCAATCATTCAGTACACAAACATCACTGGCCGCGGATGTGAACCTGGAATGGGTTGCCCAGAAATTTGAAATGGCGGGTGGCTCTGTTATCAATGTAGTGCAATACGCTTCGCTGAAAGCGCTGCATCGCGGAGAAAATGTTATTCACGGCAAAGACATTCTTGACGGAATACGCAAAGAATACCTGAAAGAAGGCAAAACATTTTAAAATTTTTCTTATGAGCTTTTTTGAACAAATCACCGACGGCCTTAAATTATACGAAGTGCTGATGCTGGCACTTGGCAGCCTGATGTTTCTGGTAATGCTTACGTTGCTGATAATTTTTGCCGCACAACGCCGGTCGCTGAAACAACTGTTATACTATTTTATTATTCCTGTCATTATGCTGGGCTGGTCTTCGCTGCAAAAAATAAAAATTGACGCAAAAGGTATAGAACTGGATAAAACCCTGGCCGAGTATGAAAAAAAATCGTCTGAAGAAAATAAAGAAAAAGTGGAAGCCCTGATAGAAGATCTCAAAAACAGGGATGTAAATGACCCGGCCGTGGTAAAGAAAATTGCCCGTGCTGAATTTATGATTGGTAAGCCGCAGGAATCACTGAAGACTATCGAAACGCTGCCGGATAAAGAAAAAAAGGACAGCTCGGTAAACAACCTGAAATCGAGTATTCTTATCTCTGAGTCTTTAAAAAATCAGTTGCACATTATACAGAATACGGCTGATAGTAACCAGATCAGGAAGCTGAATGAAATTCAGAAGGAGGCCATTAACCTGGAAGTAAAAAATGTGCTGCTTGACAGCAGCATACATGCCGCCGATATGAAAATAACAGAATTCAGGCGGCTTAACCCGAAAGTGGATATTAACAAGACATCAACCCACCAGCCGGTGCCGCATAACTGATTGTATGAAATCGGGCAGGGTACATAAAAAAGAAAGCGTACCGGACAATCCCGGTAAACAAAATCAATGTGTAATTAACCTGCCTGTGCAGGCAAAGCTGACCGTAGGTTCTCCTGGCGATCCTTATGAAAAAGAAGCAGACGCTGTAGCAGATAAAATAATGCGGATGCCCGTACAGAATTTTGTCCAACGCAAATGCACCGAATGCGATGAAGAAGATAAAAAAAAGATTCAACGCAAACCTGTTTCAGAAATCATCACGCCATTTATACAAACAAAAAGCAATGGAGAATCTTTAGCTGGTGATTTTCTTTTATCCTCCATACAAAGCAGCATAGGCAGCGGTTCGTCAATGGACAGCAGTACACAGACCTTCATGGAAAGCCGCTTTGGCGCCGATTTCAGTTCGGTAAAAATTCATACCGGCGGTGAAGCGGTACAGATGAATAATGAACTGAATGCACAGGCCTTCACTGTCGGCAGTGATGTTTATTTTAATGTGGGCAAATACCAGCCCGCCTCTTCGGAAGGGAAACAATTGCTGGCGCATGAATTAACACATACAGTGCAGCAGGGGAATGATACTATTCGTCGATGTATTGATCCAAAAAAGAATGACCCGATTTACGATGCAGTTGCAAAACAGGTGCAGGCTACATCGGCCTATTCCGCACTGGCTTCAGCTGATAAAACAGTTGCTGATAATATTATCGCTGACTCCAAGAAAAAAGCTGGCTGTTTGTATTACATCGGGAAATTGAAGCAGTTATTTACCACACCCGAAAAATCAGCAGCGGATGTAAAAAAAGAAAACGAGTCTGTCACAGTGGAAGCAGTAAAAAAGGAAAAAGAACGGCTTGCCAAACCAGAAGCTGCAAAAGATATTGACGTCGAAAAAAAGGCAGCTGATGCAGTACCAGCAGCAAACTGGAAGGAGATTGCAGGCAAGTTTGGAGGAGGTAGCTATTGGGTAGATAATTCTAACCCGGCAAATATCATCGTTAAGGTTAAAGTGTTTTTAAAGCCAACAGGCACTGGTACTCAAACTGACGTCGATAATATTAAAAAGATGCATGATGGTATTGAAAAGGCTGCATCCATTAAAGGTTTTATAGTATCAATTGAATTTCTTGACAAGCATGAATCGAAAGCTTTTACTGCCAATGTTCACCAGGAAGGCTGGACTGATGCAGAAAACTGGTCATCAGCATCCCCGAGAACCCTGGCTCATGAACTTTTTCATATGCTTGCTTTTGAGCAGGACCGGTATAATTATATTGAAGCTCATGCAACGAATGAATCAATGAAAATAATTGACAGGCTTACCTGGTTTGCCGCACAACTGACGAAGCCGCCTGGTTTTGATAATGATTTATCAATTATGGGTTCAGGCGAGCATCCGTTGGATGAAGATGCCTGCATCATAGCCGGTCTTGATCCAAAGACCTGTGTGCCGGCCAGAAGGAAAAAATAATTCCGGAATGAAAAAAACTATTATAGTACAATAATTACGACAGGTAATATTGAAATGAATGATAAATCGGCAATAATAACCAACCCCCAAAAAAAACTTTCAACAAATGAGTGCGCCAATTTTTCTATGCAGCCGAATCAGGTTCATAGTAGTAACCAATCAGGCAGGAATTTTATTATTCAGCCCAAGCTCACCGTCGGCGCTCCCGATAACCTTTACGAAAAAGAAGCCGATACCATCGCTGACAAAGTGATGCGGATGCCTGAACAAATTTTTGTTCAACGTAAATGTACAGAATGTGAAAAAGAAGAAAAGATACAAAGACAGGTGAAAGAAGATGAATTGCCGGTTCAGGCAAAGCACATCAATGGCCAATCTTTTGTTCAGAAAAAATGTGCCGCCTGCGAAAAAGAAGAGGAGGAAAAGCTTCACCGAAAGCCAATTTCAGAAGGCATCACTCCTTTTATTCAAACCAAAAGCAATGGCGAATCAACTGCCAGTGATTC
>Ga0137829_10053123_pt1 | contig 59553 bp, 53 predicted proteins | sample OV2TP2_FD_97737 | JGI IMG/M metagenome (GOLD analysis project Ga0137829, IMG submission 97737) | reverse complement strand
TGCTGTCGAGCAAACTTTTAAAAGCATATGTTCCTTTCAGTCTTGTATCGTCAAGCCGCTTATAAGCCCAGCGTCCGTCATCAATGGCATGATAGGGCTGCATGGAGGGAATCACGCTGAGTTGCGCAAACCGCGGGATTGTCTGTTGGGTTAAATGCTGTGCATGTTCCACCCGGAAGCGATGGTCTTTGGGATTTTTCTTTTCCGCTTCTTCAAACACATAAAGGATAAAATCATTTGCCCTGTCGCCGATGGCATGCACTGCCACATGCAAACCGGCCGAATCGGCTGCAAGCACCCAGCGATGCAAGTCGGCTGTGTCAGTCACATTCAGCCCGGTTGAATTTGGATTGTCAAGAAATGGCTGATAAAACCAGGCGGTAGTGGAACCCAACGAGCCATCCACATATCCTTTCAAGCCGCCCCAGCGGAGCATATCATTACCCTTACCTTCCTTTTTGCAAAATGAATCCAGCTTTGCCCATGTGCTCAGCGGAACAAAAGAATAGATACGCAGGTCCAGTTTTTTGTTTGCATAATTTCTGTGGTAAGTGGCCAGGTCAGTCCAGCCGCCGTAGCTGCCCATATCATGCACCTGTGTCACCCCGTTTTCAAAAGCATGCTGCACAGCCGCCTGCAAGTATTCGTCCAGTTCCTGTTCCGAAGGTTCGGGAATTACTTTATACACAATATTCATGGATTCATCTTTCAGCACCCCGGTATATTCACCGGCAGCATCTTTGGGCATTTCGCCACCTGTCGGAATTTTTGTATTTCTGTTTATGTCGGCAAGCTCCAGCGCTTTTGAATTTGCAAGCGCCATGTGGCCATCATAGCGGGTTACAAATAAAGGGTGGTTACCTGTAACGGAATCAATCCAATACCGGGTGGGTAGTTTGCCGCCCCATGCTTCATGGTCCCAGTCGCCGCCGAGTATCCAGCGGTCGTCATTATGTTTTTGGCAAAATTTTTTAAGGGTGGAAATAAATTCCTGCGGTGTTTTTGCTTTGCGCAAATCAACACCTGACAAGCCATAGCCTCCGCTTAAAAAATGTGTGTGGTTATCAATAAAACCCGGCAGCACCAGTTGGCCGTCAAGGTCAATCAATTCAGTGCTGGTTCCCTTAAATGAATCAAATTTATTTCCGACATAAATAATTTCATTTCCTTTTACGGCCAAAGCTTCCGCCCATGCATTCGCCGTATCGCCCGTCCAGATTTTTGCATTGAAATAAATTTTATCGGCTGGTTCATTTTTTTGTTTGCATGCAGCAGCCAATACAATCAGAATCACCAAGTGAAAAAAATTTTTTCTCATAAATAAAGGGTTTAGAATAGTCCCTTCAGGGGTTGGGGTTTTACGGCACTTCATGCCCGGTGCTTGCACGCCACAGCATAAACCATTCTTCTCTTTCAATATTTATTTTGGCAGCATCAAGAGCCGATTTCAGTCTTTCAATTTTTGTTGAGCCCAGCACAGGTATAATGCCTGCCGGATGTTTAAACAAAAAGGCCAGCAGTACCTGGTCAATGCTTGCATCATACTTAGCAGCCAGCAATTGGGCCACGGCCAGTATTCTTTTATTTTGTTCATCTTCATCTTCTTTGTGAAACCTGCCGCTGCCCAGCGGTCCCCACGCCATAGGCCGGATGTAATGCTGGATGCACTTGTCAAGCGTACCGTCGTGAAAAGGATCCAGCTTCAGCACCGAGACTTCCAGTTGGTTGAATTCAACACCAAAGGCAGTCATCATCATATCCATTTGCGTGGGAGTGAAGTTGGAAACTCCGAAATGAATCACTTTACCCTGCTGTTTCAGTTGGGTAAAAGCATCGGCAATCTCATGCGGGTGCATCAGGGGGTCGGGCCGGTGGATTAACAGCAGGTCAAGATATTCGGTGGATAAATTCCTCAGTGAATTTTCAACTGAAGCAATGATGTGTTCCTTGCTGGTATCGTATGAATTAATTCTGTGTTCGGGCCGGTTGGGTGTGAACCGGCGGATACCGCATTTGGTAATCAGCTGCATTTGCAGGCGCAGGTGTGGTTTTTGTTTCAGCGCTTCACCAAATTCTTCTTCCACTGTATAGTCGCCGTAAATGTCGGCATGGTCAAAGGAGGTTATGCCGGCAGCAATACAATTTTCAATAAGCTGCAGGTATTGAGCCGAAGAAAATTTAGCACCCCATTGGCCCCATTTCATACAGCCCGCAATGATGGGTGAAAGCTGAAGCATGCGGATTTTTTAATGAAAATAAAAAAAGTCCGTCTCGTTGCAAACGAAACCGGACTTGGAAGACATTTTATCCCGAAACATTCGGGTGGCTGGGTATTAATAATCGCTGTTGTAACCCCCGCGGTCGCGGTAGCCGCCGTTGCCTTTATTAAAACCACCTTTTTTGTAACCGCCACCGCCAAAGCTGCGTTTTTTGAAACCGCCGCCGCCTTCTTGTTTGGGGCGGCTTTCGTTTACCACAATGCTGCGGCCATCCACTTCCGAACCGTTCAGTGCGGTAATGGCTGCATTGGCCTGGTCATCATTGGGCATTTCCACAAAGCCAAAGCCTTTGCTGCGGCCGGTGAATTTGTCGGTAACAATCTTGGCAGAAGAAACTTCGCCATGCTGGGCAAACAGGTTGTGAAGGTCCTGGTCTTTCAGGTTCCAGCTGAGATTTCCTGCGTAAATGTTCATTTTTTGAGAAATTTTAAAAAAAACAATAAGTGATCAACAGTAAACAGTAACCAATGAACATTTACGAAAAATGCGAAACGTTCAGAGAACTTGTGAAACTGTAAAGAACACCAAATACAGTACAAAATAACGGTTTTTAACTGACAATATTGCCAAATCTTTGGCTAATGCCTGTTCGGATTTTTAATCTTTGTAAAACCAGTGCATTACCTTGAAATAAAAAGCCCCACCGGTGGGGGCTTATAATTAGTTAATTTCTTTATTCGCCTACTACTTCAAAATCAATATCGGCGCTTTGGCCGTTGCCAAAGTCAATATGTGCCTTGTAGGTACCCAGCTCTTTCACTTCGTCGGCAATGGTTATTTTTTTTCGGTCAATTTCATAACCCTTTTGTTCACGAATGGCCCGGCTGATCTGCAGCGGAGTCACACTGCCGAAAATTTTGCCACTGGTACCGGTTTTGGCGCCTACTTTCAGCGGCGCTTCATTCAGTTTGGCAATTACGCTGTTTATTTCTGCCAGCATTTTTTCTTCTTTCTTCCTCAATTGTTTCAGTCTTTCTTCCAGTTGCTTCACATTACCGGGGCTTGCTTCCACTGCCAGCTTGCGGGGTATCAGAAAATTGCGGGCATAGCCGTTTCTCACTTTCACCAGTTCGTTGGCGGCACCCAGGTTATCTACATCTTGTATTAAAATTACTTCCATGATAAATATTTTTTCCTGCGGGAATGGAGTTATGAATTATGAGTTAGAGGTTATGAGTTATGAGAAATCTTTTATACTCACTCATCACTCATTTCATTAAGTCAGTTACATACGGTAACAAAGCCATCTGGCGGGCTTTTTTTACTGCCTCGCTTACTTTGCGCTGGTATTTCAGCGAGTTGCCCGTGAGGCGGCGTGGCAGCAGTCTGCCCTGCTCGTTTAAAAACTTTTTCAGAAACTCCACGTCTTTATAATCCACGTAGCGGATGCCATATTTTTTAAAGCGGCAGAATTTTTTTACCACTTTATCGCTTTTGATGGCCGTCAGGTATTTTATTTCATTTGCCTTTGCCATAGATTAAGCCTCCACTGCTTTTTCGGTTGTTGCTGCTACGCCACTTCTCTTTTTTGCATTGTACTCGACGGCGTATTTATCGAGCCTGGTGATGAGGTGACGAAGCACGGCCTCGTCACGTAGCAGCTGCACTTTCATCTTTTCATTAAAGTCGGATGGCGCTGTGTACTCCAGCACCCAATACAGACCCGTAGTCTTTTTCTGGATGGGATAGGCCAGTGATTTCAATCCCCAGGCATTTTCATGCAGTACTTCGCCTTTTACGGCTTTCACCAGCGAAGCATATTTTTTCTGGGCGGATTTAAACTCCTCGTCGCTCAGCACCGGGGTAAAAATCACCATTAATTCGTAATTGTTCATTACCCTTTTTGTTTTTAGTCCTCCTGCGCTTACGCTCCCGGAGGACAGGTTAAAAATCGGTTTACCAATGGGTCCTCCCGCACCAGGCGAGAAGAAATCTGACGATAACAGATTTGGTCGCCCGCCCGGACGTTTCCGTTCCGGAACGGGCGGGCAAAGGTAAGGGAATGAATGAAGAAGAGTGAATTTTTGGGGCAAGATTTTTCGACATTGCCCACTGATGCTCATTTTCAACTTTCATAAAATAATGATTTGAAAGCGAAGGTGGAATAAGCGCCTCCGCTACGCTTAAGCTTTATTTACAACGTCTGCCAATGCCCGAACCGATTGGCTCTGTACAACTACTTTGCCACGGTTAGGCTTTTTCAGTTGAATCATCCCTGGTTAAAAGAAAATGGATAGCCATTATAGCTTGATAAATTTATGGCTAACCTGCTTTTGGTTGTTTGTAATTTTTAAAAAATAAACCCCCGCCGGCAAACCCGCCAGTCTGAAACTCCTGGTTTGCCTTACCGATGCAGTTCTAAAAGCAGATATTTTCATGAGACGTCTCCCTGTTATATCAATTAATTCTATCTGAACTGTACCGGCCGCAGGTTTAAAACTGAAAAACAATTCCTCATTTGCAGGGTTTGGGTTTACTTTCAGTTCAATTACATCCGGCGAAATACCGGGTAATCCTGTAACTGCAGCAGGCAAAAGTGAACGGCTCATCACGGGGTAGTGGTCTGAAGTTGTATTTCCATAATCGCTAATCCATGTTTCTACGTCTTTTACAAGTTTTGCTGAACGCAGGATGACATCGGGAGCCAGTTCATTTGAAACCGCTACATGATCCACCACATCGGGATTGCTGATGGTAGAGCGCAGCCCGGCAAGGCTAAGGGGCATGGTGAGTGCTTTGTAGCTGTCTGTGTCTGTTGAATCTTTTATCAGATCGTCATAAGAAGTAAGTGCCGGTACAATGCCGGTGGAAATGGTGGAATCTATATCATCATTGTAATCGCCAAGTATCACTACATTGGCATTACTGAATTGTGCATCCAGTGAGTCTTTCATTTCTTTTGCGCCGTCTTTTCTTCGCTGGTAATCGCTGCCGGTATTGCCGGCTTTACCATGCAGCAGCAGGAATACATATTTTTTTGTTGCCGTACCATTCACAATATCGGCTTCCATCAGGAAAGGCACACGGCCGCTGGCCCAGTTGCTGCTGGCTGCCGTGCTCGATTTCAGAAAGCCCCTGGCTTTTACATTGGTGATGACCGATGTTTTATAAATAAAAGCCAGTTTTTGTCCATTGGCATAATCAGGATCCGCAGGATCAGCTGCATTGGAGCAGTAATCAGATACTTTGTATGCATAACCTCCGAGTGAATTAGCCAGGTTCATCAGCCTTGTGGTATCTACAATTTCGCAGAGTGCATAAATGTCGGCCTGCAGGCTGTCCATCACTCTTTTTGCATTGGCCTGTTGCAGGTTGTTGTCAGCCGGGCCATTGGTAGCACTGCCAAACCATTCAAGGTTCCAGTTTACTATATCCAGTGTAGATGCAAATGAATAACTGTTGCCATCCACTTCCACTTTGTTTCCGTTTAGTCCATTGGTGCTGGTAAAATTCAGAAAGCCGGTATGAACCGTGTTGGCAGCAGAAGGAGAGTAGCGGGCATAAGCAGTTTTATAACCATTGGCAACTTCAGCAGCGCTGTAAGAAATAGTTGAAGCAAACGATGCATTGTCTTTCGACACCTGGAAAAAAGCCGGCGCCATGATGATGAGATTTCCGGAAATATTAATACTTGCAAACTGAAACGAACGTGCTGCAGAACTGTTACCGGCAGCTATGTTGTCAAAATTCAGTATCGGGTTGGTCACCTGCAGCCGTGGCCCGGGTGCAGTGGCAGTGTTGCCAATCCGGATATCATCCAGTGTCCATCGTGCAGCGGCAGTGGTTGTAGATGTGTAGCGGAACGCAATAAAAGTGTTTGCGGTTTTAAAATTCGCCAGGCTGATACTGTCAACCATCGTCCACTGGTCGCTGTTTTCAAGCGGCAGCATAGCGCTGAGCACAGTCCACGTGGCAGCATTGGGATTGCCTGCTCCGCTGTAATTGGTTGAAACCATAACATCAATCCTGTTGCCATAAAATTTTGTTCTTGCAAAAAAAGAAAGCACAGGAATATTAAAAAGCGTCAGGTCAAGCGATGGAGAAATCAGCCAGTCATCATTTACGACAGGCCCTGTAGGATTCACAAAGCCGCTCATCTGAACCCCGTGGCTGCCGCCTGCACCGAATGATGTGCATTTCCAGATGCTGTCGCCGGTTACACTGTACTGTTTCCAGCCGTTTACATTCACACTGTCGAAAGGAATGCAGGTGTTGAAATCAAAATGGTATGTTGGCACAACCTGTGTGGTAAAACTCCAGGTGGAATTGCCGCTGATGCCGGCAAAATTATTATTTGAAATATCTTTAAAAACACCGGCCGCCATTTCCACATAATACGGTGTATTCAGCACAAGCCCTGCTACATTGATGGTGGCTTGGCTGCCATTTGCAGTAACGGATGAAGTATTTACATCAATGGTGACTGCCGTACTGTTGTCAGAAAATTTTTTTATATGAATATTCCCGCTTCCCTTTTGTATGGCTTCGGAGAAAGTAATCTGTAATGCCGGGTTTAAGCTAACGCCTGTGGCATTATTGGCCGGGTTGAGTGATGCAATGGTTGGCGGGGTAGTATCCGGTGTGGTATTGATACTGATGGAAAAACTGTCCACGGCAAGCCCGTCATCGGCACCTGAAGCATTGAAATCGGTCCACCGGATGGAGAATGTATCATTCACGGCAATAGTGAGCCCGGTGATGGTGGCTGTTTTTAAAACAGAATTTGCCGGCAGGTTTCCATCCAATGCACCCACCGTGCCGGAAGTAACAGGGCTGGAAAAATGCAGGGCAGGCACTGCAATCCAGTTAGCTGCATATTGAAAGGAACTGCCCGTTGCATAAGAAAAAAACAGGCTGTCGGTGCGGCCGGTGGCGCCAAGCCGCCATTGCTCACCCCAATAAGTAATGCTGATGGATGTGATGCCTGCACCCGCTGCATTATAAAAAGTAGCGCCAAAGCGGCTGACCAGGCTGCCTGATTGTAAGGTGCCGAATGCTCTTTCGGCACTTGTGCTGCTGCCATAGCTGTATGTGTCGCCGGCATTATTGCTTCCGTTGTTGGCTGTATAAGTATTGTTGGCACTGGTGCCGGTTTCAATAAAAGCCCACCAGGCAGGCAGGGTGGTGGATGTGCCGGATGCAGCCAGCGTATTGAAGTCTTCAGTATGTCCTCCGGCTGTCAACGGTATCTGTGCCGGGAGCGTAGACTGAATAAATAGAAAGGGGATAAAAAGTAAAATAATTTTCATACAGGTGTATTCATCTAATTGCAAATTATGTTTTGTTGCTGTAGCTTTTGTTTTAATAAAATGATTTATTAGATCCGGCATCATCTACAGGCTTAACGGCAATCAGCCCTTCGAGAAACTTCATTTTTTTAATCCGGTAAATTACCACATACCCTTTTTCAAGCAACACATCAATATGCTTCGGGCTGGCATAAATAAACCAGATGCTGCGGGGATGTTCTTTTACCGAGGCTTCAATTTTGACAACAAATTTTTCCAGCACCTCGTCGTTAAACGGGTTGAAAAGAAAAAAAACTTTATCCTCAGCCGCCAGCGGATAGTGCAGAATATTACTCCAGGTTATTTTGAACTGAACACCGGGAAAAGCCGGTTTTATTTTTTCCATATTTCGCTCTGCTTCGTCACAAAGTTCTTTGGCAAAATCGACTCCTTTAATGCCGGTAAATCCAAAATAAGCCGCGGCTGCCAGCACTCGGCCTTTGCCACAGCCTACGTCCATGATGTCTTTTTCCTCAGGGAACAGGCAACGGAAATTTTCAAGCAGGTTTTCCAGAATAAAAAAATTGATGGCTTCGTAGGGCGAGCTTTTACTGATGTCGTTTTCGGCAATACTGAACTTCTGTAACGATTCCCGTTTGATAGTATGGAGCCCGTATTTGCGGCCACGCTTTGCTTCCTGCCAGGCAACAAAAGAGGCAAGCAGGGGATTCCAGTTGATGGCGAGGTAAAAAAAATTGTGAATATGATGAAGGAGCTTTTTCACGGCTCACTTTTTCGCACATCCAGCACACGCAGCTGCAGCGATTTGTTGCCGTTCCATTCGTTTTCATCTATTTTGAAAACTAAATCCACCGGTTGTTTATTTTGCAGCAAGTGAAATTTTTGTGCCATACCGAATCCAATGCCTGTAAACACAGTATTATTTTGCCGTAGGGAAAAGCGCAGATGATCTTCTTTCACAATTTTTGAATAACCGGTGTCCGTTACTTTTTTTGCAAGAAATACCGGCCGCAGGTTTTCGGGTCCGAATGGTTCCATTTGCTGCAGGATGTTGAAGAACGACCATTGAATATCGCTGAAACTTATTTCCGCATCAATCACAATTTCAGGTACCAGCAAATCGGGGCTGATGGTAGCGGCCACCACTTCTTCAAATTTATTTCTGAGTGCATCCACTTTTTCCAGCTCCAGGGTAAGACCGGCGGCTGCAAAATGACCACCATAGCCGAGCAGGTGCTCCCGGCAGGAATGTACGGCTTCGTATAAATTGAAACCCGGCACACTGCGGGCACTGCCGGCCGCATACTTACCGCTTTGTGTCAGCACGATGGTGGGGCGGTAATAATGTTCAATCAGCCGCGAAGCTACAATACCTACCACCCCTTTGTGCCAGTGCGGTTTAAAAACCACCGTTGATTTTCTTTTCTGCCATTCTACATTATCATTTATCAGCGCCAGGGCTTCTTCTGTTATATTTTCATCGGCTTCTTTTCGGTCGGTGTTATCGCTGTGCAGCATTTCGGCATACTGCATGGCTTCTTCATAAGTTTCGGCAATAAACATCCGCACGGCTTTTGTGGCATCATCCATACGGCCGGCGGCATTCACCCGCGGCGCTATTATAAATACAAGGTTGTTTATGTGTAATTCTTTTTTCAGCCCGCTCAGGAAGCTGAGCGCTTTGATTCCGTTATTCGGATTTTCATTTGCTTTTTTTAAACCATAAAAAGCGAGCACCCGGTTTTCACCGGTCATTGGCACTATGTCGGCGGCAATGGCTGTGGCCACCAGGTCGAGATTTTCAAAAACCTCTTCATCGCTTAAGCCAAATTGCGGGGCCAGGGCCGAAATTAATTTAAACCCAACGCCGCAGCCGCTAAGCTCCTTGTAAGGATACTTACAGTCATTTTGTTTTGGATTCAGAATGGCAACAGCCGGGGGCAAAGTGCTTTCAGGTAAATGATGGTCGCAAACGATAAAATCAATACCGAGGTTTTTGGCATATGCAATCAGTTCCACCGATTTGATGCCGCAGTCGAGTGAAATGATGAGGGTAAAGCCGTTTTGTTTTGCAAAATCAATTCCTGCTTTGCTCACGCCATACCCTTCACGGTAGCGGTGCGGAATATAAAAATCAATGTGAGTATAAAATTTTTTCAGGAAGCGGTACATGCAGGCCACAGCCGTGGTGCCATCCACATCATAATCACCAAACACAAGAATTTTTTCCTGGCTGTTCACCGCACGGATGATTCGCTCCACTGCTTTGTCCATATCTTTCATCAGCCAGGGGTCATGAAGGTCTTTCAGTTCGGGCCGGAAAAAATGTCTGGCCTGCTCATAGGTTTCATTTCCCCTTTGAACAAGTATGCGGCAGATGACCGGGGAAATTTTCAGCGATTGCTGGAGCGAGTCAATCTTTTGCTGGCTGGCCGATAGTATTTTCCATCTTTTTTGCATGTCGTCAATTCCTGTCTTGTTGGTTGTAAAGTTATTTAATCAATATTTCCTGCTGATGACAAAGTTCACGAGGTCTTCCATTCCCTTTCGTGATTCATTATCGGGAAAGCTGTAAAGAATTTGTTTGGCCCGGTTGTAAAATTCATTCATCTTATCCGTGGCGTATTGAATGCCTCCCGACCGGGTGACGATTTCTGCCACTTGTTTCACCAGGCGGGTGTCAGTGTTTTTGTTTTTGATGATATAAATAATTTCACGCCTGGTTTCTTTGTCACAATTTTTCAGGGTATAAATCAGGGGCAGGGTCAGTTTTTTTTCCTTGATGTCGTTGCCTGTGGGTTTACCTATTTTATCGCTGGCATAATCAAACAGGTCATCTTTTATCTGGAATGCCATGCCGGCCAATTCGCCAAAGTGACGGAGCTGCCCGGTTTTAGTTTCATCATGGCCGGCCGACCAGGCCCCTGCCGCACATGCCGAAGCCAGTAGTGAAGCCGTTTTATTTCGTATGATGTCGTAATAAACTTCTTCCTGTATGGCAAGCGTTCTGGCTTTTTCCAGTTGCAGCAGTTCGCCTTCACTCATTTTGCGTACAGCGTCGGAAAGAATATGCAGGATTTTGTAATCGTTATTGTCAAGCGAAAGCAATAAACCTTTTGCCAGCAGGTAATCGCCAATGAGCACGGAGGCTTTGGTTTTCCACAAAGCATAAACGGAAAAAAAACCTCGGCGCTCGGCCGAATCATCCACCACATCATCATGCACAAGCGTGGCAGTATGCAGCAGTTCTACCAGCGAGGCGGCACGATAAGTGCTTTCGGTTACCGGGCCGCAGAGTTTTGCCGAAAGAAAAACAAACATGGGCCGCAGCTGTTTTCCTTTTCTTTTCACTACGTATTGCATGATGCGGTCGAGCAGCGGCGCATTACTTTTTACGGCTTCTTTAAACCTGCTTTCAAAGGTTTTCAGTTCATTTTCGATTAAGGCTGTCGGTAGGTTCATGTTGAAATCATGGCAAGATACATCTCAAAAATTTACCGGGGCTGTGCATATTCGTTGTTTCAGTTACTGACTTATGTGAGTAAAAAGCCGGATTTTTCAGAGGCAAATAATTGCATAAAAATTTGGTTTTTAAGCATCAATTTATATTTTTGCCTGTAATTTGGACATTTGAAATCTCTTATCAAAAACTAACTCACTGTTATGGCAAGCAAAAAGTACATTTTACTGGCTGGCATTATTTGCCTGCTGGCATCAGGTAGTTATGCCCAGGTAGGTGCAAGCTATGATGTAAAAGACTCTTCCCTTATCCCGTCGAAAAGAATGCCCCAGCATTCAGAATTCTTAAACGGCACCTATAACTTTCCTGCAAAACCCCGCAACCAATGGGAGATTGGAATAAAACCTCTCGGTATGTTCGCCATCAGCGGTGATGTGCCGGGAATAACTCCTACCTGGGGTGGCGCTGCGCATGTACGAAAAGCTTTTGGATATGTGTTTTCTTTGCGGCTTGAATATTTATTCGGTACCGCAAAAGGCCTTCATTGGCTGGGAGCAAATAACTACGGACGTAACCCGGCATGGGCAAGCGACTATGTAGCCCCGCTTTTAGGGTTGAACCCGGCAACCAATCAACCTGCTTTCTTCAATACTGTTACTGGTACATTCTTAATGCCGAATGAGTCAATTGAAAGAGTTTTTTACAACTATAAAACTAAAGTGCATGATCTTTCATTGCAAGGAGTAGTTACATTGAACAACATCCGGTTTCATAAATCAAAAACCGGTTTCAATCTCTATGGTTTCGGCGGTTTTGGCGCCACCGTATATGATGTAAAAATTAATGCGCTTAACGAAGACAATGCTCCTTATGATTTTTCCACCATCCAGGATGGAACGCATAAAACCAGAAAAGATACCCGTGATGCTTTGAAAGACATCCTCGATGACACATATGAAACAGAAGCCGACAACCATGGTGACAGAAGACCTAAGCTGTTTGGGAAAACACTGAAACCAACACTGACCGGTGGTGTCGGTATTGCTTTCAAACTCAGCAACAGGCTGAACCTGGCAATTGAAGACCGGGTTACATTCACCAAAGATGATTTGCTCGACGGCCAGCGCTGGCAGGAAGCCGACCTCGGTACTCCCTCACTCACCCGCGACTTCGACAGCTACAACTTTGCCTCAGTAGGGTTGAATATAAATATCGGTGCAAAAGCAGTGGAGCCCCTGTGGTGGCTGAACCCGCTGGATTATGCCTACAGCGAAATCCGCAACCCGCGTTTGATGCGCCTGCCTAAGCCGGTATTGCCTGACAGCGACCTTGATGGTGTGACTGACCAGTTTGACCAGGAGCAAACTCCCGAAGGTTGCCCGGTTGATACGCACGGTGTAAGCCGCGATACGGATGGCGACGGAGTTCCTGATTGTAAGGATAAAGAACTTGTCACACCCACGTACTGCCAGCCGGTAGATGCCGATGGTGTAGGTAAATGTCCTTGTGATACTACATGTGTTGGTAAAGGTGGTATCTATGTGCCTACATGCACAGATAAACTAGGTGCATTACCAAGCATCATGTTCGCCAGGAACTCGGTGAAGTTGAGCGATGATGCCAGGAGGCTGTTGGCTGTTGTGGCCGATCGTATGCGCAATGCTCCGGGTTGTAATGTAGTAGTAACCGGTTATTGCGCCAGCAATAAACCGGAGCAACAAAGAAGCTGGGACAGGGTGAATGCCATCATCACTTACCTGGTAGAAAAAGAAGGTGTGAGCGGCGACCGTTTCATCTTCAAGTATGGTGAAGAAGGAGGTGATTGCGATACAGTAGATATGCGCCCGGCCAATGAAGGTGAAGAAGGACCCAATACCGTGCCGGCTCCGCACCCCAACCTGAGAAGAGGATAATCACAAGTTAGTTTTTGATTAACACCGGCCTCCCGGCTTTCCGGGAGGCTTTTTATTTGCAAGCCCCAATGAAATCAGGGCTTGCAAGGCGCTTTACAAAAACCTTAACCCGGCGGGTTTTGTATCCCGTAATTTTTAAAGCAGATTTGCCGGAATAAATCTATCTTTGCCCGCTTTTTTATGAGAATTTTTCTTTTCCTTTTCATAGCCGGTTTTTTATTCAGTTGCAAGGGAATCAATAAGATTTTAAAAAATCCTGATTCGGCTTATAAGCTCCGCATGGCTGAGCAGTATTATGTAAAAAAGAAATGGCTGTTTGCCCAGCAGCTCTTTGAAGATGTGATGCCGTATTATAAAGGCAAGCCTGAGTTTGAGGACATGTATTATAAATATGCCTATTGCGCCTACTACCAGCGGGATTACCTGAATGCGGAAAATCTTTTCAAGAGCTACCTCGAAGTGTTTCCCAACAGCACAAGGGCAGAAGAAGTGGACTATATGCGGGCCTATACTTTTTTTAAACAATCGCCCAAAGTCCCGCTTGACCAGACCAATACCATCAAGGCCATGGAGATGATGCGCACCTTTATAAACACACATCCCAATTCGGAACGGAATATAGAAGCCAGTGAAATCATAGATATTTGCCGTGCAAAACTGGAAGAAAAAGAAAGGTCGGCAGCGCAACTTTACTTCGATTTGGGGCAGTTTCGTGCAGCCGGCGTGGCCTTCAGCAGCCTGCTGTTGAATTTTCCTGACTCAGAACACAGCGACGAATATAAATTCATGGTGATTAAATCGTATTTTAATTTTGCGGAACTGAGTGTGGATGAAAAAAAAGCCGAGCGTTTTGAGCAAGTGATTACCGAGTGCAATGATTTTATTGACCGCTTTCCCGACAGCAAGCTGCTGAAAGAAGTGGAACGATACGTTACTTTATCAAATAACAATATTAAAACCCTGAACAATGAGCAAACTAAGACGCCAGCTTAGCGTAGGCACCAGCAACATAGTGGAAACCCGGAACCTGAATGACCTGAAGGACAAAACGGGCAACCTCTACGAATCTATCGCCATCGTTGGCAAAAGAGCCAACCAGATAAATATTTCACTGAAAGAAGAGCTGCACAACAAGCTGGAAGAATTTGCCAGCCATACCGACAGCCTGGAAGAAATACATGAGAACAAAGAGCAGATTGAAATTTCAAGAGCCTACGAAAGAATGCCCAACCCGGCCCTGCTGGCTACACAGGAATTCCTGGAAGACAAAGTGTATTTCCGCAAGGGTGAAGATGAACTGTTTAGCTAACCAACCGACAATTGAATCCCGCCTGAAAAACTATTTTGCGTCCCGCCGGTTCGGGACGTTTTTAGTTTCTGTCACTTAGTTATAATTTTGAATATAGTATGCTGAAGGGAAAAAAAATATTACTGGGTATTACAGGCAGCATTGCTGCTTACAAATCCGTTTACCTTGTAAGACTCCTGGTAAAAGCCGGGGCGGAGGTAAAGGTTATTATGACGCCGTCGGCCGGCGATTTTGTTTCAAAACTTACCCTATCTACTCTTTCAAAAAACAAAGTGCTTGCCGATTTGTTTGATGAAGATTCCTGGGCCAATCACGTGATGCTGGGGCGCTGGGCAGATGTGATGCTGATTGCACCATTAAGTTGTAATACGCTGGCAAAAATGGCGCAGGGCCAGTGCGATAATTTGCTGCTCGCTGTTTATCTTTCAGCCACCTGCCCGGTAGCCGTTGCTCCTGCCATGGATGAAGACATGTGGCATCATCCCGCTACAAAAGAAAATATTCAAAAGTTGTTGAAGTACGGCAATAAAATAATACCGGTGGAAAAAGGCGAGCTGGCCAGCGGCCTGGTCGGCGATGGCCGCATGGCCGAGCCGGAAGCCATCATTCATTTTCTTGAACAAAAATTTTTTTTACAAAAAAAACTGGCGGGTAAAAAAGCATTTGTTTCAGCCGGGCCAACATATGAGCCGATCGATCCTGTTCGGTTCATCGGCAATCATTCAAGCGGTAAAATGGGACTGGCAATAGCTGAGGAATTATACTCCCGAGGCGCCGATGTCACCCTGGTAATGGGGCCTTCATCCATCGAATTGCCATCTAATGGCATTAATACCATTCGTGTAAAATCGGCTGAAGAAATGTACAACGTCTGCACCCGCAGCTTTGAAAATTCGGATATTGCTGTAATGGCCGCAGCCGTGGCGGATTATACCCCGGTGGCTGTGTCTACAGGAAAAATCAAGAAAAAAGAAAACAATCTTGTTATTGAATTAAAAAAAACAAAAGACATTTTGAAAAGCCTGGGTGAAAAGAAAAAAGCTAAGCAAGTACTGGTAGGATTTGCACTGGAAACAAGCAATGAGCGGGAATATGCTTTGGGAAAACTGAAATCAAAAAATGCCGATATGGTAGTGCTCAATTCACTGAACGATCCGGGCGCCGGCTTTGGTACCGATACAAATAAAATCACCATCTTTGATAAAAGCGGAAAAGAATTCAGTTTCGGCCTGCTGCCTAAAAATGAAGTGGCCAGGAATATTGTTGATACACTCATCCAGCTTTACTATGCTTAAAAAAACCGTCCTGCTGATTACCCTTACCGGTTCCCTTGCATTTGCCCAAAGCCAGGAAATACAGGCCCGCATTACCATCAATATTAATAAGGACAAAGTACCCACCACCATCGACCGTAAAATTTTCCAGACACTGCAGCAGGCGCTGACCAACTTCATCAATAACCGAAAGTGGACCAACGATGTGTTTCAGCCGGCAGAAAAAATTCAGTGCAACTTCCTGGTGAATATTAATGAAGCGGTGGGGCAAAATGTATTCCGTGGCAGCCTTACTGTGCAGGCAGCCCGACCGGCGTACAGTTCAGCCTACCAGTGCCCGCTGATAAATTTTATAGATGATAACCTGCTGTTCCGCTACGTGGAATTTCAACCAATTGAATTCAACGAAAACCGGGTGCAGGGCAGCGATCCGCTGGTATCAAACCTTACTGCAGTGCTGGCCTACTGGATAAACATAATTCTTGGTTTTGATTACGACTCATTTTCGCTGCGCGGCGGCGACCCGTATTTTGTAAAAGCCCAGAACATTGTAAACAATGCGCCGGAAGGCAGGGATATCAGCGGCTGGAAAAATTTTGAAAGCCAGCGAAACCGTTACTGGCTGACCGAAAACCTGAATAACAACCGCTTTGCCCTTTTTCATGATGCCATTTATTCGTATTACCGCAACGGCATGGATATTTTTTATGAAAATGAAGACGAAGGACGCAACGGCATTCTCAACTGCCTGAATTTTCTCAACACACTGGATAAAGAAAATCCCAACTCGATGCTCATGCAGTTTTTTTTCCAGGGTAAGAATACAGAACTGGTGAAAGTGTTTTCGAAAGCATCGAAAGATATTAAAGACAGGGCGCTGAACCTGCTGCTGAAGCTGGATGTAACCAATGCCCGCCTCTACAACGAGTTAAAATGAAACAACTTTTATTCTGTTTCTTTGTTTTTACCAGCTTCGGTTGTGTGCAGAAAAATAAAATACCCGGAGACGTTTTGCCTCAGAATAAAATGCGCAGCATCATGTGGGACCTGATGGTGGCCGACGCTTATATTTCCGAATACATACAAAAAGACAGTTCAAAAGATGCACTGGCCGAAAGCCTTCGTCTTTATGAGCAGGTATTCCGCCTGCATGCCACCGACAGGGAAGCGTTTAAAAAAAGTCTTGCCTTTTACCAGTCCAGGCCCGACCTGCTGAAGGTGATTACCGATTCATTGCGAAACGATGAAAAAAGAGTGATGGAGCGCCAATACGGCGGCAGCAAACCGAAACCAGACAGCACTGTTAAAAAACCCGGCCCCGATACTTTGCTCATCAAAATAAAGCCATCGAAAATGCCAGGGGATAAATGAGGGGTTATTCCTCCCTGCCTAAATTTGCTGAATCAATTACTGTGTATGAATAAAGTTGTAAAAAACGCCGATGAAGCTATTCATGATATCGGCGACGGCGCCACCATTATGCTCGGGGGATTTGGACTTTGCGGCATACCCGAAAATTGTATTGCCGCACTGAAACGAAAAGGAGTGAAAGACCTCATTTGCATTTCGAACAACGCCGGAGTGGATGATTTCGGCCTTGGCCTGCTACTGCAGACAAAGCAAATAAAAAAAATGATAAGTTCTTATGTAGGCGAGAACGAAGAATTCGAACGCCAGATGTTGAGCGGCGAGCTGGAAGTAGACCTGACTCCACAGGGCACACTGGCTACAAGAATACAGATGGCGGGCATGGGCATCCCGGCTTTTTTCACTCCGGCCGGCTATGGCACCGAGATAGCGGCAGGAAAGGAAGTGAGAGAATTCAATGGTAAAATGTACCTGATGGAGCATGCGCTTCATGCCGGGTTTGCCATAGTGAAAGCATGGAAAGGCGACCGGTACGGTAATCTTGTTTTCAGAAAAACTACAAGAAATTTTTCCACCTCCATGGCAAGGGCAGGCAACATCACCATAGCTGAAGTGGAGCAACTGGTAGAACCGGGACAGCTCGATCCGGATCATATTCATGTTCCGGGCATTTATGTCCATCGCATCTTTCAGGGCAGCGGGTATGAAAAAAGAATTGAAAGAAAAACAGTACATATAAAGAGTGAAGCCAGGAACCAGTAACCAGGAGCCAGAAAGAGATGAATGGCTGAAAATTGGAAATCTTAAACCATAAACCAAAAACCATAAACCATAAACTATAAACTATAACCCATGCCACTCGATAAATACGGAATCGCAAGGCGCATTGCGCAGGAGCTGCGTGATGGTATGTATGTAAACCTCGGAATCGGCATTCCTACACTGGTTGCCAATTTTATACCGGCCGGTATCAGTATTGTGTTGCAAAGTGAAAACGGCATGCTCGGTATGGGACCTTACCCGGAAGAAACGGACATTGATGCCGACCTGATAAATGCCGGAAAAGAAACCGTAACTATTTTACCCGGGGGCGCATTCTTCGACAGTGCTGAAAGCTTTGGGATGATCAGAGCCGGCAAAGTGGACCTTACCGTACTTGGCGCCATGGAAGTAAGTGAGGATGGCGATATTGCCAACTGGAAAATTCCCGGAAAAATGGTAAAAGGCATGGGCGGCGCCATGGACCTGGTGGCCAGCGCAAGAAACATCATTGTAGCTATGATGCACACCAACCCCAAGGGTGAATCAAAACTATTATCCAAATGCCAGCTACCGCTTACAGGTGTGAAGTGTGTAAAAAGAATAGTAACTGATTTAGCTGTGCTCGATATTACACCAGGTGGCTTTAAACTTTTAGAAAGAGCGCCGGGAGTAAGTGCAGATGAAATAAGAACAAAAACTGCAGGTAAATTGATTGTGGAAGGAGAAGTACCTGAGATGAAGTTTTGAAGCGATTAGTTTATTGTTATATTTTCAAATTATTAAATAGCTTTATCGTCGCATGTATAGAATTCTCCGCAGGAACAATCAAACCATTTAACCATCAAACCATCCTGTTTCAGTCCACCAGATTATTCTTCACTGCAAAAAACACCAGGCCCGCGGTATTGCGGCTGCCAAATCTTTCCATCAGCCTGTCTTTAATTGCTTCTACTGTTCTGGCGCTGATGTCCATTTTCTGGGCTATTTCCTGGGCAGTAAATTCCATGCAGATATAGCGGAGCACTTCTCTTTCTTTATCGCTCAGGGTTATTTCGCTGTTCAATGAGGGCACAATTTTTTGACGGGCATGCGAACGCTTCAGCAGGATGCGGTTTACAAAATTGTTCAGGTAATAACCCTTTTCATACACATCCATAATAGCCCGTCTTATTTCCTGCGGCTCGGCATTTTTCAGCAGGTAGCCGTTGGCGCCGTTTTCCATCATGTGATACACAAACCGCTCATCTTCGTACATGGTGAGCACTACGATTTTTATATCCGGGTATTGTTTGCTTATGATTTTAGTGGCTTCAATACCGTCTTTGGCGGGCATACGCAGGTCCATCAGTATCACATCAGGTTCAGTTTCGGGAATTCCTTTCAGCAGTTCGTCGCCGTTTTCGGCTTCCAGCACAAATTTTATATTGGTATAGGGACGCAGGGAAAGTATAACTCCCTTCCGGAAAATTTTATGATCATCGGCTATAGCTACTTTAATTATTCCCATAGTTAACAGACGTATTCAAAATTATTAAATATTCCGGGCAGCTACACACATTGTATTACCCGCCCGGTCAACTGTACGGTTCATCCTTGGGTATTTCAAGCGTCACCTTGTAATAGGTTTGCGAAATATCCTTTTCAAAAAGAATTTCGCCCTGAAGCAGCCGGATGCGGCTGCTGATATTTTTCAGTCCAAGCCCAATATTGCTCTTGTTCAGTTTTTCAAAATCAGCCTGCACAATACCGCGGCCGTCATGATGCATTCGCAGGTAAAAGCGGTCGGCATGCACATTTTGCGTCAGGTGAATAAAGCTGGCGTTGCTGTGCTTTAATATATTGTTGATGAGCTCCTGCACAATGCGGAATACCAGCAGTTCCTTTTCGGGTTTCAGCCGGTCTTTGTAATCATGAAAGCGCTGGCTGGCATTTACCGATCCGCTGCCGCTTATTTTCTGAAACAGGTCGTTGATGGCTGATTCAAGACCGAAGTTTTTCAGGGTAGGCGGCATCAGGTCGTGGCTGATGTTGCGGATGAGCTGAATGGTATCGTCAATTATCTGGCGTGCCTGGTAAATGCTCTGCAGCTGGGTCACCTTATCCTGGTTCACCAGATTTTCGTTCAGGTACAGCCTGGCCGTAGCCAGCAGGGGGCCGGCATCATCGTGCAGGTCGGCCGCCAGGCGCTGGCGTTCTTCTTCCTGCATTTTGATGGAGGCATTCAGCATCATCCGCTGCTGTTCAATTTCCATTTGCTGCAGTCTTTGCTGGAAACGCTGCACCCGCCGCTGGTGCATGATGATAAAAATTACAAGCCCGATGGTGAGAACAAGCATGGCCACGGTGCCCAGTAACAGGACCGTAACAGTGTTGGTGGAGGCTTGCAGGAGGAACATATTAGATTATTGCAGGTTGTTTTTTTAAATCATGTCCAGGTTAGGGATTTTAAAAGGATTTTTTTGGATACGGTCGGTCGGATATTTTTTATAAATGAAAATTGAAATTGCAAAAAGCAGGTTCTTGATAATTTCAGCGACATAAGTAAGGTTTCCGAATTTATTTACCTCATCCTGGGTTAACTGGTTGATAAGAATATAAAAGAAAAGAGACCCTCCTAAATAGATAAGAATTCCGACTGCAAGCCAGAAGCCATAATGATTATAAATGAATTGGTTTTTTGTACTGTTTGAAAACTCGTAAAAGAAATAAAATATATATATGAAAACAAAAATTGTTTCTATTCCTATCGGAATACTGTCTAACCGTTTTTGAGCAATAGTAGTAACATAATAAATCTGAAAAAGAACAAATAATACTGTGACAAATACAATAAAGGACCGGAAAACCTTACTTAGGATAAGAATCCAGAAAAGGTATGTGAAAAAAAAGTATTCAAGAAAAGTATAAACAGCCTGCGAATATTTTCTTAAGTCTTTTGGAATTTCATCATACCAATTCAAAAACGGGAAAAAAATACAACCATACAGAGCAAGAGGAAATAAGTTGCTTTTAAAAATACTGGTTACCGTAGCATGAAGTGATTGCTTGCCAGCAATCTTCGTTATTACAATAAAAAAAACAACGGGAAGTAATAAATATGAATATGTTACAAGGGCAAATAACAAAAGCTTTTCTACATTTGGATTTCCACCAAAAATAGAAAAACTTTTGTGAGAATTAAATAATTCGGGATTTAATCAAGCATTACTCTTCCCAAACAGTTATTAATGTGTCGTTTTCCCAAACTCTTTTTACCATCTTTTTCATAAGTCTTAGTTTTCAGCTTTAAGATTAATTACAGGGATAAAAATTGACCAAATGCCGCCCTATCTCAAGGGAGGTTTCATAACCAGGGTGGTGCTTAAATGCCTGGAATGCAGTGCCAGTAAGGATTTTGACGTATCTTTACCGGTATTCCTACGAATAAATTAGAAGTAAAATCACTTCGTATTGCTCGTAAAAATACGGTCATAAAAATAGATATTTCCCGGGGATTTTTCCGGTTTTTTGAGCACTTATTAACAGCTGTGGAAAAGGGGCATTCGGGAGAAGCGGAAGGAAACTGTCAGGGCATCAAGACCCCGGTTCTAAAAAATCCGGTTTCATTTTGACGGGGATAAAAAAAAGAAGTTGATTGACTACGGAAGTAGCAGATGGTCTTCAAAGGATAATGAGATTCTTTTTTGGACGGTTTCTTCCCGGTGGAGACCGGGAGCAGGACATTGGATGTTTTAAGAGAGCTAATCCTCGTCAATCAACTTGCTTCAAAAATAGATGGCAGATTGAACGGCTGCAAGAGCAAATATGCTCATTATTATGTTTATGGTTTTTACTGTTGCTGTCGTAATAATACAAAATCCGGTTCGTGAAATTTCCCAATTCATCCTGTAAACGGAAGCCTTTTGTAATAACCCGGTATGGATGATTTTTTCACCCGCTTCATCTCCTTTTCTCTTTTTACCCCTTAGCAAAAAAAGAAGTATTTTCGTTCAGCCAATTCAAAACCCATTAAATAACAGATTACCACTATCCATGACTGCCGAACAAATCAAGGTTGCCATTGCCGATGACCACAAGATTTTCCGCGACGGAATAAAAATGGCCCTGCGGGATAAAGAATACCTCAAAATCATCTGGGAAGCCGAAGACGGGAAAGACCTGATGCATAAGCTCAAAATAAAGCTGCCCGACGTGGTGCTGATGGACATCCGCATGCCCGAAGTGGACGGCATCAATGCCATCAGCCTGATACGGAAAGAATATGAAGGCCTCAAGATTATTGTGCTTACCATGTACGACGACCAGGAGATGATTACCAAGATGATGGAGATGGGCGCCAATGCCTACCTGACTAAAACCACCGATCCGGAAGAAATTTACCAGGCCATTCTCACCTGTATGAACGACGATTTTTATTTCAACGAGCTGGTGAATAAAGCCGTGCTGCTGAAACTACAGCATAAGAAAAAAGTCAGGCAGTTTTACCCTAACCCGGTAAAATTTTCAGAAAAGGAACTCAAAATACTGAAGCTGATTGCCGACGATAAGACGACGGAGGAAATTTCGAAGGAAGTGTTTCTGAGCCCACGCACCATCGAAACCATCCGGCAAAACATGAAGCAAAAGGTGGGAGCCAAAACCATTGCCGGGCTGGTGATGTATGCGATGCGGAATAAATTGCTGGAGTAAACCGGCACAGGAAAATGCTTTGCGTTCATTGCGCTACTTAGCGTTCTTTGCGTCCTTTAATTTTATTATATGACCGAAAACGAACTTTCATCCATCATCATCAGGGAAGCAATTGAAATTCATAAGGCGCTGGGGCCAGGCTTGCTTGAAAAAGTTTATGTTGAATGTTTGTATTACCGTTTAAAAAAAATTGGACTTAAAGTTTTAAAAGAGCAACCCATCCCTGTTGTGTTTGAAGAAGTGCGGATGGATTGTGGTTACCGGGCCGATTTGATTGTTGAAGACAAAGTTGTTGTGGAAGCAAAATCAATTGATGCCATTGCAGAGATATTTATAGCCAGAACATTGACTTACCTGAAATTTTCAGGCTGTAAACTGGGGCTGATAATTAATTTTAATGTAACGCTCTTAAAAGATGGTATAAGAAGGGTTGTTCACAAATTATAAGGATCGCCTGGTGTTCTCAGTGGTACTTTGCATTCTTTGTGTGCTTGTATTGGACGCAGAGGTCGCAAAGCAGACGCAAAGGACACAAATAATTTCCTGAACCGCTACAAAATATTCTGGTTACATGCAGACAAATCAAACTGAAAACATCAACAGCAGTTTCTTCAACGGGTATTACAAGGAAATATGGCGGCAGATATTTCCGGAAAAAACCACGCTGGCCGAAGTTGATTTTATGATGGAGGAAGGCAAACTGACGGCCGGCAGCCAGGTGCTCGATCTGATGTGCGGCTATGGGCGGCACAGCCTGGAGCTGGCAAAACGAGACGTGCAGGTAACAGCAGTTGACAACCTGCCTGATTATATAAACGAGATAGAAGCAAAGGCCGCAGCAGAAAAGTTGAATATCGAATGTATCTGTGCCGATGTGCTGGAGATGAAGATTTACCGGCAATTTGATGCGGTTATCTGCATGGGCAATAGTCTGCAGTTTTTCAATGAAAAAGATTGCTTGCGCCTGCTTTCAAATATATCAGCTCATCTGAAGCCCGGGGGGAATTTTTTTATCAACACCTGGTCGCTTGCTGAAATAGTTATAAAGAATTTTAAGGATAAAAGCTGGGGCAAAGTAGGGGACTATCTTTTTTTTACTGAAAGCAAATTTTATTTCCATCCCACCCGTGTGGAAACCCTCAGTACCATCATTACCGATGCCGGTGAGCGGGAAGAAAAAAAAGGAATTGATTTTATTTACAGCATTGCCGAACTGGAAGACATGCTGAATAAAACAGGTTTTCAATTAAAAGAAATCTATAGCATCCCCGGTAAAAAACAATTTACGCTGGGCGAGCCGCGGGCTTATATGGTGGCACAGAGAAAATAAGAAAATAACTTAAATAGTCACTAATCCGTGTTTGATAGCATACATAGCCAGCCCAACACGGCTTTTTACTTCCAGCTTTGCAAAGAGGTTATCCCGCAGGTTATCTACTCCACGCGGATTCAGATGCATTTCTTTGGCAATTTCTTTATAAGTAAGTTCACTGCATGATAATTGTAAAAAACGGATCTCTGTTTCATTCAGCAGTGTTTTTTCCAAAGTATGTGTCATTTCTGATTGATTCCTGAAAAGGTTAAGCAATTTTCCGGTTGCATTATGGGAATAATAATAACCGTTCTCCATTACGGATTGAATGGCATATTGAAGCTCTTTAGGGTGAATATCTTTTTTCAAAAAGCCTTTAACACCAGCCTGCAAAAGGCGGATCAGTGATAATTCCGAGTCATACATGGTCAGCATTAGTACATGTATAGCCGGAAAATTATCCCGCAGCCATACGGCCGTTTCATAGCCATCCATTTCAGGCATATTCAGATCGAGTAATACAATTTCAGGAAGATTGCCTTTCTTAATCTCTTCAATCAGTTCTTTTCCGTTACTCACCTGCATTACAGTTTTGCAATTTTCAAAATTGCCTACCAATGAAGCCAGTGCGGTTCTTAGTAAAACGTGATCATCTGCTAATGCTACTTTTATCAGGGTTTCCTTTTTCATGGTTTTAGTATGGAATGGATAAATGAATCGTAGTGCCTTCGCCAGGTATACTATTTATTTCACAGGTGCCGTTAATCAGGTTTATTCTTTTGGTTATATTGTTCAATCCGGAATGCTGTTTTTTATTTTCTGCGGAGTTTAAATACTCCCAGTTAAATCCTACCCCATCATCCTTCACAGTTGCCTCTAAATGGTTTATGTTATAATAAAGCTGTAGGCTTGCATTTTTGGCTTTAGCATGTTTTAAAATGTTATTGAATGTTTCCTGAATAATGCGAAAAATGAATAACTCCTTTTGGGAATCCATAAATACCGGGTTGCCATTAATATGAAATTGAATATTGAAAAGACCGGGCTTCCTGATTTTCTCAATTTCCAGTTCCAAAGCTTTAATCAATCCCTGGCTTTCTATTATTTCCGGGTTCATGCTATGAGAAATGTCGCTGAGTTCATGAATACTCCGGCCAAGTATATCAATTGAAGAGTTGATGCGATCTGTTGTTTCCTTTTTATTTTTATTATCAAGAGTTATAAGATTCAGTTTTGCCAGTGTCAGGTTCAGGCAAATATGGTCGTGAATTTCGCGGGATATAGTTTGCAGGGTTTGTTCCTGGATTTCCAGCTGGGTGTTAAGGAGATTTTTTTCATACTCGGATTTGATTACATCTATATTTTTCAGATAAGTAATTTGTTTTTTCTGATATATAAACAAAATACTTATTATAAAAACTGCAAGCAGCAGTAGTATTATTGTTGTAATAATAATAAAAAATACTATACTGACTGATTCGGGTTGCATGATAGTCCTTTTAAGAAAAGAGATATTAAAATCGCATATCCAATGTAATCAATCACCAATATAGAATGCATGCTGCCTATTAAAAGGGTTCCTATATATAAAGGTAACAGACAAATAAAAAGAAAAGTTATTCCTGTAATGATCCAAAATGATGGCTCTTTATTCAGTACCAGAACGGGTGGAGATTTTAATGTCTCATAAAAAAAGTAAAAGCACGGGAATAAAAAAAATATTGATTCGGTAATACTTAAGATACTCGCAACCTGACTGAATTCTGATTTTGAAAACCATAAAAACAATCCTAATGCGTAAAATAGAATTATCGAATATTTTAGAAAGCTTTTTACCAGTTTAGAACGGATAAATTTTTTGCAGAAAATAAGTGTAGATAATGAATTCAAAAAACATGTAGCATAAGAAAGAAATATTGGTTATGCTATGCTTCCCCTTTTTTATATTTTGAGGATCCAATATAATGTCTTCCAATAAACCAATAACTAGTTGCGCAAGTGTAATGATAAAAAAATGAAAATGACCCTAACATATTTTCTATCTGGATATTTTTTTAGGGAAGTAGAAGATTTTAAAACAGCGAACAAACAAAACAAGCCTAAAATAATTGATGAAGTAACAGCCCAATATTTCTCCCAATAGCCGCTCATGGTTTTGGTATAAAAATAACACCTCTTATGAAATCCTGATTAAAAAATAATGTTTAGAAAGTAAGAAAAAAACGCCAATCCATGTGAAAAAAGCGGTAGCAGGGTCTTGACTGATTAAATATTAGCCTTTAATTTTGGCACAGCTCTTTGAATCTGAGTAAAAAACTGTGATAAAAAGGAAATACATCACATGGCTATGCTTTAATAACGGAAACTAATGATGAAACAACCACGAAAAGCTGGGGAAAATACATTCTTATTCTGAGGTTTTCATCTTGGTAACTGGCTCTGTGCTCCCATAGTTTTGGTTCATCATTTGCCTGCCTGCCGGCGGCCGGGCCAAATGCTGCGGGAATGCCGAAAACCGAATAATGAATAGAGTAGGCGAAATTTTTAAATAGTATAGCCATGAAATCTTTTTTTAGAAACACTTCTTTTCTGATTCTGCTATTTGGCTTTTTATCGAAAGAGGTTTCAGCACAGAAATTAGATCGTCAATGCATAAGGATCAATTCACGGGCACAATCAGTTATTCAATTAAGAAATACAGATTTTGTTCAACTTAAAAATCAAATTTCAAGCAACGTACAAAGCATGATACAGCAGCATTCAATTACTAATTCAGGAAATACTCTGAGTTTTGAAAACCTCGCTTCTGTTGTAAATGTATCAAATGAATTACGTAGATATGATAAGCAGTATGAGGATACCTATGCCGGAATTTGTGAAATGATCCTGCAGACTTTATGGAGTGAAGCGATTTGTACAACAGGAATGACATTTGATCAATATAAAGAGGAGTTGTTCGATTACCTGGAAGAGGAAAGTTTTAACCTAACTGAAAATTATGCTGGTACAACATTTGCTCAACAGTTAAATTTTGAATCAGCACTACTAAAGATCAATGCTGAGGAAGAAGAATGGCTGGATTTAATGGGTGAAGACTGGAATAACAACAATCCTGCCTTTAATCAAAAGGTGAATAATGAATTGTATTGGCCAGTACTTGATGAAAACTTTGGGATAACACTCAGAAATCCTGAGTCTGGTTTGCTTACCCTTACAGGATATGGAAAAATTAAAACCCGCAAGGTTTATGGTGAGGACGAGTGGAACAACAGTGGAAGGGCAGGGGGACCAATGGCCGAAAACTCAGTTGAGAATTTTGATATTATTGAGGTCTTGCAATTTATTTTTGATAATTGGGATACTATCGAAGATATTCTCGATTGGATTGATAATAACATTACGGGTGACTGTCATTCGTCAGTATCAACTAATATACCAAATGATTGGAGGCGGGTCCCTGAAACTATGAGCCCAGATGTTTCAAGAAGAATTTATTATCATGTCAGGCAAAAAGGAGTATTTGGTGATTTTAAAGCAACAAAAACAAAGATTGAAGGCAAAGCAAAATTATACAAGAAAAAGGGGAGGAAATATAAAAAGGACTGGAACAATATTGTTGGTATCGGTTATTGCACATTGCAATGGAATCCGTGTGATAACATTCCCTGGCCGGTTAATGACATTGTACATATTTATAGTGGTGACCATGAGCATGGGAAGGCTAAATTTAAACACATGCATCCCTATGCATTGACAATTTTCAGAAGTTATGATTTTCTGACATATTATTTATATTATAACCAGCAGTTTACCGGTGAAGTAGTTTATGCATTAGGTTCAAATATTTCCTGTGAATGAATTCAAAACCGGGAGGGGTTTATCCCTCCCGGTTATAAAATAAAAGTTTATGAAAAAGTACCTTTTCTTGTTTTTTTGTTTTTGTACTTTTCTTTGCCATTCGCAATTGAAATACCAGGTTGGAATCGGAGCTGGTTTTAGTTTTTTGCAATCTTTGCGACTGGAGACAGGAAATGTAGGATTAAAATTTATTCATGATAAGATTTTATTGATAGACTGTAACAGAATGATAAATGCTAAGACCAATCTTTCAATGGGCATACAGGGCCAGGTAACTCTTTTCTCGGGTTGGTATGAATTAAATAAATCAATACCTTACTATTCCGAAAAGGAGCATATACCTATTTTCGATTTTGAATCAGCCGAATTGATGGTCTATGCGAAAAAAATTTTTAAAATATATTATGAGGGAAATGCTTCAATTAACATTTACGTACTTTCCGGACTTTGTTTAAATTTCAATGAAGGAAATTCAATAAACAGGCGTTTCGATTTGCGTGATGACAACAGCCAAGAATTCCAGATTTCTCATATTATTGAAAAAGCTCAAAAACTATATATTCCTTATTTACGCATTTCAAGCGGCTTCGAAGTACACTGGAAAATAGGTAAAAGCCATTATCTGGGAATAGGTCCATACATTTCTTGGGCTGGCTTACAATCTGATGAAAATAAAACTACTGTTCTTAAAGATGACCCAACTTATATTTCAACTGGCAGTTTTAAAAGGAACAGAAATGGATATGGAATAAGGCTTATTTTTTCAAAATAAACATCAATTAAAGCATAATTTCTTCTACAATCGGAATGCACCACTAAATTTTTATTTCTAATAAGATTAGATATTAATTTTTTAACAGGGTACATTATAGCCATGAAACCCCTTTTGCCAATATTGCTTTGGCTGATGCCGGCTATTGCTTTTACACAGGCAAGGGATACGCCGGTTAATATTTCAAATCATAAATCTCAAATCCCAAACATTACACAAAATCAAAATTCTAAAGCTCCCTACAAACCCGAAATCCTCACTTCAGGGTTCATTGACATTGTAAACAACGGCCAGGTAAATGCCAGCGCCAGGTTTATCCGCCTCTTTATCGGAGAGCCGGGCAAATTTGCAATACCCCTTTCTATTTACAGCGGCGTTTCATCAAATAACTTTCAAGCTGCACAGGGTCCCGTCGGCAACAGGAGCAACGAGCAACTGGTAATTAATTTTATCAATCCCCTTAGCGGCCTGGCAAACCTGTCTGTTGAGGGTGTAATTTTTTTTAAAAGAAAGAGTCAGAAGATGACTAAAACCGGGCTGCTGTACCACTTGGGCGAGAGAATTCAGACCGGGCAAAAAGCAGGGCCGGTAACGGACCCTTCAACCGGCAAACCTGTAAACTTTCTTAACAGCTTTGGGGCCTCAGGATTTTATTTTCAAACAGGAGCATGGGAACGCAACAATGCCAAAAATATAGGTGTATTCTGGCTGGCTCTCCGCTATATCGGCAGCTATACTAATCCTTTACACCTTAAAGAATTTTTGCCCGCAATTGAAACAAACGGAATTTACCACGGCTGGTCGCTTGGCTGGGGTGTGGAAATCAATCAACTGGTAAATATCAAGGTGCTTTACTACAAATACAGAAAGAAACCGGAAATAAATTATTCGCGTCCTATTTACCAGTTTTCCTTCAACTACACAATGAAATAAATGGGAGAGAAAAAAAGAAAGTTGACCGCCGGAGACGGTGCGCTGGTTTTTACAAAGGATTTGGAAACTTCTTTTTGGACGGTTTGGACATTGGACGGTTTCGGATTGCGGAGAATGCGCTGTGTCCGTGTCAATCAACTTTCGGTGGCAAAGCTATGCCTGCAACGCATTGTATACAATAGCAAATCTTCCCGATCTTGCTTTTATGGTTTTTACTTTTGTTTGCGTAAACTCACTAATTTTACCTGCGTACTTTCCCGCCAAAATTTTTTCGGTAAAGTAGATTCCGAAGCGGGAAAATCAAGTACTAGTACGATGGTATATGTTGCAGGATTTTTACAATTTGCAAAGCGAAACAAACGGAAAAAATAACTTTCAAAAAAATTCGTTTATTTACTAATCAATATCCGATGGAATCATACGCATTCAGAAATAACTTTAAAAACCAAACTGTTCTCATGAAAAACCCAGAACCCGGCCATGTAATCAAAGTGGCCATTGCCGATGATCACACCCTGTTCCGCTCCGGCGTGAAGACGTCACTGAGTGCTCACAAAGACATTCATATGGTGGCTGAAGCGGAAAACGGAATGCAGCTGCTCAATTTACTGAAGCACATCCAGCCCGACGTGGTACTGCTCGACATTTCGATGCCCATTATGGACGGGCTGGCTACCCTGCCCGAAATAAAAAAGCTGTACCCCCATGTGAAGGTGATCATGCTCAGCATGCACAACGACCACTCCATGATCAGCCGCATGATGGAAATTGGCGCCAACAGCTACCTGACCAAGGAAAGCGGCGCCGAGAAAATTTATGAAGCCATCAAGCAGGTGTATGAAAATGAGTTTTTCTTTAACGACCTTACCAATAAGGCCCTGCTGAGCGGCCTGCGCAACAAAACTTTTGCCGATGCACACAAACCGGCCGAAGTGCACCTGAATGAAAAAGAAATTAAAATACTGCGCCTGATGTGTGAAGAAAAAAGCACCAAGGAAATAGCTGACATTGTGGACCTGAGCCCCCGTACCGTGGAGGCCATCCGCGACAAGCTGAAAACCAAAACCGGAACCAAGAGCATGGCCGGCCTGGTGATGTATGCCGTAAAGGCGGGTATTGTGGATCAGCCATGACAGCCACCCAAAAACTAATGTGCAGCCATTCACAACCGTGGATGGCTTTTTTATTTTACTTTGACGCAATGAATTTCATTTTGCTGAACGGGATTATTACTGAAGGCGATAAAGCCTGCATCGCAGCAGACAATAGCAGCTACCGCTACGGCGACGGGCTTTTTGAAACAATGAAAGTGGTGAATGGAGAAATTCTGCTTGCCAGCTATCATTTTGAGCGATTGTTTGCCGGCTTAAAGGTTTTGCAGTTTGCAGTTCCGGATTTTTTTAGCCGGGAAAAAATTATGGCAGAAATACTGTTGTTGTGTAAGAAAAATCATTGCGGGCAGCGGGCAAAAGTGCGGCTTTCTGTTTCAAGAGGCAGCGGTGGCTTATACGACTGTGATAACCGGCTTCATTATCTTGCCGAATGCCTGCCGCTGGAAAAAACTGCAGACTACCTAAATGCCGATGGTCTTGTAGTGGATGTTTTTCCTGATGCAGAAAAGAGTTGCGACCGGTTTTCGAACCTGAAATCGGCTAATTACCTTCCCTATGTGATGGCAGCGCTTTGGGCAAAAGAAAATAAGCTGGATGATGCCCTGGTGCTGAACCAGCATCAGCGCATCTGCGATGCTACCATTGCAAATATTTTTTGTGTAAAAAATGAGAAAATTTTTACACCACCGCTGAGTGAAGGTTGTGTAGCCGGAGTGATGAGACGTTTGATTTTAAATGGCAGGTTGCATGTTGCAGATTTGGATTTAAAGATTGAAGAGTCGCTGCTTACCGGGGCAACCTTGCTGGATGCCGATGAGGTTTTTCTTACCAATGCCGTGTCGGGCATTCGTTGGGTAAAGCAATGCAGGAATAAACTTTACAGCAATACCGTTACAAAAAAAATTTTTGATGCCTGCCTGTTGCCATTGTATGGTTGAAGCATTAATCGAAGAAATAGAAATTGCCGCCGCCGCCTTCAAATCTCGGGTTCACAAAATTGCTCAGCTTGGAGCCGAAGCGGTAGCTTAATCCAAAATGGGTGTAATAATTATAACCCGAAGCAAGCTGCCTGCGGCGGGTGAGCACTTCCTGCTCCGTGGCGCCGCCCTTGGGCAGGTAAAGCTGATCCCTTGTTAGCCCGCCGAAAGCGCCAATGTTAAATGAAAGCCCGCCGGAAATACGGACATTTAAAAACATGTTTGCACCTATGTTAAAATATTTCCAGTTGTGAAAATAATTATGATAACTGGCCCCAAAGGAGGCTGTACCCCATTTCTGGTTAAAGGAAACATTTACTTCGGCGCTGTGCCCTGTTAAAGTTTCTGCTGTTTTATTGTAGAGGGTGGTATCATAATATTTGTTGCGGCGGATATCAACCGTGTAGCTGATGGTAAAGAATTTTGTATTTACATCCTTGTAAGGATAAATATCATATTCTACTCCTGTTCGCAGGTAAAGTCTTCTTTTGTTGTTGGAAAAGGTACTGCTGTTCAGGTTGGCTTCGTAACCGTAGCTCCAGTGGCTGTTGATGCTTTTAATCAGGTAGTGATTGAAGCCATAGTCATCATTATCCACCGTAAATTTTTCAGTCCCGTTGGTGGTTTCATATTCGTATGTGGTTTTGTTTTTACTGCCGTAAAAGCTGAAGCTCACTTTTAAATCTTCCGTTACCCGGTTGGCGGCAAACCGCCCGCTGTAGCGAAGACTTTTATAAACTTCATCAGCATTAATATTTCCGTTGGCGCTCACCCTGAGCACCCAGTAATTCCAGGGGTCTTTTGTGGCGGCTGTATCTTTTTTCCCTTCGGAAGCAGCGTCTTGTTTCATGCTGATGGTAACACCGCTTACCGATGCGGTTTTTGCAATGAAAGGCGCCAGGCCCAGTTTCAGGTATTTAACAAACAAATCTCTTCGTTCAAATTCGGTGGCTGTATAGCTGGTATTAAAACGTATAGTATCTGATTGGTTTTTAAACTGGTTTTTCCCGAAAAAAATCAGTTGATACTGGCTGCCGCCGCTGCCGGTGGATTGTTGGGTAATCAGTACATGCAGATCGGCCGCCTGGTAGTCAAGCAAAAAGTCCACGATATTGATTTCTGTTTTGATAAAAGTCATGTCGCACCAGGTATTGCTGCAGTCAATAAACACTTTCAGCCTTTGTGTTGTCTGGGTTGAGTTTTGGGCCAGTGAAAAAAGGATGGTAAATGAAAGAAGAAATATGCTTAATATCTTTCTCATGTATAGTGGTGATTTGGTTATGGTTTTGTTGGCAATTAACGCATCATGTTTTACATTCTGTGTTAAGAGAATGACAAAATACCAAAGATGCCGGCACAAAGGAAATCCATATTGTGGTGCAGAAAAAGATTACTTTATGAAAGGAAAAGACGGCTTGATGATTGGATGGATGAAACAGGTATATGAACGGAAGCTGACTGGTAAAGGGTTTCAATGGCTTTTTTACCTCTTTCGCCAAGATCAAGGGAAAAATCGGTTACATAAAGTTCGATATGCTGCCGCATCACCTCATCGCTCATTTCCTGTGCATGCTGCTTTACATAGTCTGATATCAAGGGATAATGGCCGAAGGCGAACCCAAGACTTCTTTTTATCAGTTTCTCCACTTTCAAACCAAGCAGCCTGTCAATTGACCGCTTAATGGCGATGCCTCCCAGCGGTACAGGCAGTTTCATTTTTTCTTCCCAGTATTCGCCAAGGTCGGTCACTTTGTGCAGCCCTTTCTGCCGGTAAGTAAAACGATTTTCGTGGATAATGACACCCAAAGCTGCTTCTCCGGATAAAACTGCATCTTCAATTTTATCAAACCGCACAAAAATTTTGTTCTTTGCTTCAGGGTAGGCAAAAGAAAACAGGAAATTGGCCGTAGTGTTTTCGCCGGGCAGAGCAATAGTTGAATTTTGGATTTTGGATTTTGGAATTTGGATTTCGGATTTTGAAATCAGCAACGGACCCACCCCGTTTCCCAAAGCAGCACCGGAATTCAGCAGGACATACTTATTCGGGTTTTGAAAAAACGCCGGGAAGCTGAGTTTGGTCACATCCAATTTCCCTTCATAAGCCCATTTGTTAAGTGTTTCCACATCTTCAAGCACCACATCAAACTCCAGCCCTTCAGTGTCAATTTTTTTATTTACCAGCGCATCAAAGATGAAGGTGTCGTTGGGGCAGGGGCTGTATCCGAGGGTTAGTTTCATCAATAGTCAAGTTTCACTTATGAATGTTCAATTTTCAATGCGCAATGTTCAATAAACAGGCACAGCGAACCGGATAATGAACATTGACTACTGAGCGCTGAGCATTTTTATTGTACTGAGTAAATATTCATTCAGGTTGTTAATTGACTCTGTCATATTCCATTTCTTCTTGTTCCTTTCGCCAATATAATTTGATATACTCCTGATTTGCACAAACGGTTTTTTTTCCATCAGGCACACATAGTGCAGCGCTGCGCCTTCCATGGATTCGGTTGCGGGATGGAAAACCTCCCGGTAAAACTTTATCACCTGTTTTGAAGTGCTGATGTTGTTTACGGATATTCCATTTACAGATTTCAGTCCTGTTTTTTTTAAAACATCCTTGTGCGGGTTTACCAGCCAGCCATTTTTGTAGGGGGGCTGGTTGTGCGGCACCAGCTCCAGGTCAAAAAGGGTTTTGAGTTTTTTCATTTCCACCACGCTCTGGTCGGCAATGGTATCCTGTTTCACCGCCACCACATCGCCTAATGCAATTGTTAAATCGAAACTACCTGCCACGCCGGCTTGTATCACCAGGTCATATTTTTTCAGCTGCAGCTGGCGGGCAATATGAAACGTGGATGCTGTAAGCCCGATTCCCGAAACCAGCATATCAACTTCAGCTGAATGAAAGCGACTGGTTGATTTAGTTATCGCTTTAATAAACGGTTCGATTTCTTTGGCTGTAGCCGCAACAACAAGAATATTTTTTCCCATTATAGCAAATATCGCATATCAGCCCGAAAGCCGATATGGCTTAAATTTGCGCCTTAATGCCTGTTGAGTAAGGAAAACATTCAAACATGGTTTATTTAACCCGTATAGAACATTTCAATGCGGCCCATAAGCTGCACAACCCGGCCTGGAGCAAGGAAAAAAACGAAGAAGTTTTTGGAAAATGCGCCAATGAAAACTGGCACGGACATAATTTTGAACTCTATGTAACTATTAAAGGCGAGCCTGACCCGCAAACGGGTTTCATATTCGATGCGAAAAAATTAGGAGCTATTATGCAGGACAGGATAATAGAAAAGCTCGACCACCACAACATCAACCTTGATGTGGATTTTATGCAAGGTAAATTGTGCAGCATCGAAAACCTGGTGACAGGCATCTGGCACGAACTGGAGCCGCACCTGCCTGCCGGTGTAAAACTGCATAGCCTGAAGCTGGTGGAAACTTCGAAGATATTTGTAGAATATTATGGTGAAAAATAAATTCAGTACCTGTAAACCTCATCCGGTTGTCAATTGCCTGACCGGCAGAATGCCGGAAGAAATCCAACTTCGTAAATTGTAAGACATACTTTGACTGAAGCATGAATAAAAAAGTGGCCATATTCAGAAAAGAGCAGTTCAATGCAGCGCACCGCCTGTACAACCCGCAGTGGGATGATGAAAAAAACAGCCGGGTGTTTGGCAAATGCGCCCTGCCTAATTACCATGGTCATAACTATGAGCTGGTGGTAAAAGTAACCGGCGTGCCTGATGATGAAACAGGATATGTGATGGATATTAAGGAGCTCAGTGACCTGGTGAAAGAAAAAATTGTTGACCGCTTTGATCATAAAAACCTGAACCTGGATACGGCAGAATTTAAAACCCTGAACCCGACTGCCGAAAATATAGCCATGGTTATTTATGATTTGCTGCGGCCGCATATTGACGAAAAGAAAGAATTACAGGTAAGACTGTATGAAACGCCGAGGAATTTTGTGGAGTACCCGGGGTGAGTGGTAAGTAATGAGTAATGAGTAATGAGTGATGAGTGATGAGTGATGAGTGATGAATTACGCAGATCTGCTAAGGGCGAATGTCGGGTCTGACGACTTTGACATCAGACTCTGTCGGAGATGGCAGCCGCATGCGTCGGTATAATTTCTGAATCATCGAATTTTATTTATTGGAATTTGTCCCGATAGCTATCGGGATAGTTATTTGTAATTTTCAATCATTATGGCATATAAAAAAACAGAACAGTATTCAGACCACATAACCAGTGGTTTGATTCAAAGTTATGCGGAAATACTGGGTTTGCTGGGCGAAGACCCGCATCGTGAAGGATTGAAACGAACGCCTGAGCGGATGGCCAAAGCCATGCAGTACCTTACGCAGGGATATCATATGGATGCAAAGGCCATCATTAATGCTGCAAAATTTCATGAGGAAGTGAGTGAGATGATAGTAGTAAAGGACATTGAAATTTACAGCATGTGCGAACATCACATGCTGCCCTTTATAGGCAAGGCGCATGTGGCCTATATTCCTAACGGGTGGATTACGGGGCTGAGTAAGATTGCCCGGGTGGTGGATGTGTTTGCCCGCCGCCTGCAGGTGCAGGAGCGGCTTACCGTACAAATAAGGGATGCCATTAAGGAAACACTGAACCCGCTGGGAGTGGCTGTAGTCATCGAAGCGCAGCACCTGTGCATGATGATGCGGGGTGTACAGAAACAAAACTCAGTCACCACTACCTCGGCTTTCGACGGGGAGTTTCATAAAAACAGCACCCGGAGTGAGTTTCTGAAGCTCATCAGTTCTGATTTGGGTTAATCTTTTATATTTGCAACTCATAAAAAGGTTTGATTGCTTTGCATCAAACCTTTTTTCATTCCGGAGCATATTTTCCGCTTTCAAATTTCCGGAAAGGGGGAGGGGGCAGTAAACTATCGAACCATGAAACATGCTTTTGTATTTCCGGGACAAGGCTCACAATATCCGGGTATGGGCAGGGAGCATTACCAGAACAGCGTCTTTGCCAAAAAATTATTTGAACAAGCAAATGAAATACTCGGCTTCAGAATTTCCGAAGTGATGTTTTCAGGTACTGAAGAAGACCTGAAGCAAACCAACGTCACTCAGCCCGCAGTTTTTCTTCATTCTATTATTGCCTACCGCAGCATTGACGGCGCCAAACCCGATATGGTGGCCGGTCACTCGCTGGGTGAATTTACCGGCCTGGTGGCAAACGGTACGCTGAGTTTTGAAGATGCACTTCAACTGGTGGCCGTGCGGGCAAAGGCCATGCAAAAAGCCTGCGAAATGAATCCCTCCACCATGGCGGCCGTTCTGAATCTTTCTGATGAAAAAGTAGAAACCATCTGCGCCGAAGTGCAGAAAGAAACAGGTGAAGTGGTGGTGGCTGCCAATTACAATTGCCCGGGCCAGCTGGTGATTAGCGGCAGCAGGAAAGGAATTGAAATTGCCTGCGAACGAATGAAAACTGCCGGCGCCAAAAGAACTTTGCTATTACCTGTAGGCGGCGCTTTTCATTCTCCGCTGATGGAGCCTGCCAGGGAAGAATTGAAAGCTGCTATAGAAACCACCAAGTTTCATAATCCTACCTGCGCCGTTTACCAGAATATTGCTGCAAAAGCTGTGATGGATAAAGATGAAATAAAACAAAATCTCGTTGACCAGCTTACCGGTGCCGTGCGCTGGACCCAAAGCGTTCGGGCCATGATTACCGATGGCGCTTCGAAATTTACTGAGGCCGGTCCCGGCAAAGTGCTGCAGGGTTTGATTTTGAAAATTGACAAAACCATGGAAGTAAACGGTGTGAGCTGAACTGCATCGTTAATTTACTATCATTTCCCGGTAAGGTTTTCAGTAACTTGGTGTAACAAAACTTCTGCACCATGAAAAAAGTTTTACTCCTTATTCTTTCAGTAATTTTTGTTTCTCCTGCTGTTATTTTTTCCCAGCAACGATGCGCCACGTATGAGCACTTTCAAAAACAACTGGCCGAAAATCCCGCCTTTGCCCGCAAAGTGAAAGACTATGAAAACTATTATAATGACTACATGATGAAAACGGATAAACCGAAGGGGAAAGGAGGTAAGATAAAAATTCCGGTGGTGGTTCATGTGGTTTACCATACGGCGGAACAAAATATCAGCGATGCGCAGATTCAATCGCAGGTAGAGGTGCTGAATGAAGATTTTACTGCCGGCAACAACGATTACAATAATTACGATGCCGGCTATAGCAGTGTGAAAGGCGATGCCAATATCGAATTTTGCCTGGAACAGGTGGTCAGGGTTTTTACCAAACACAAATCATTCCCGGTAAATGATGGAATGAAATTTACCAAACGAGGAGGCAGCGATGCCGTGTATCCGTTGCATAAGCTGAACATGTGGGTATGCAACCTGGGCCAGAACCTGCTTGGCTATGCACAGTTTCCCGGTGGCCCGGCTGAAACTTTTGGAGTGGTTTGCCATTACCTTGCTTTTGGCAGGGGAGCTGCTTATAATTTTTTTACAAATTATAACCTGGGCAGAACAGCCACCCACGAAGTGGGTCATTGCCTGGGGCTGCGCCATATATGGGGCGATACCCGCTGCGGCAACGACCTGGTGGATGACACGCCTGAACATGACGGCCCCAACTTTGGCTGCCCGGCGCAGGGCTTGCAAAGCCTGTGTACCGGCAACCCAGCGGAGATGTGGATGAATTTTATGGACTATACCGACGATCGTTGCATGTATTTTTTCACAGACGGGCAAGTGGACCGTTCCAATTTTTTTATAGAAAATGATGAGCAGATAAACAGTATTGTAAACACAGCATGCAGCAGCGGGCCAGGCCAGGGTAATAATCATATTACCGCTGCCGGAGTCAACCAAGGTGATGATGCAAGAGTGAGAAAAACCGGTTTTGAAATTTATCCTACAGTGACTTCGGGTCAGCTAAACCTGCAAATAATTGACGCAACAGCCGGCATGGCCGAAATCAACATTTATAACCTGAATGCTGTGCCGGTGATGAAGCAAATCATTTTTACAGGGCAGGGAGAAGCTGCAACAAACATCAATGTAAGCAGGCTGGCCAATGGCATCTATTTTTTACAACTGACGCAGGGAAGAGTAAGAAGCACTCGGAAATTTATCGTTCAGCATTAATCTGTTTTGCGGAAACTCAGGCTGACAGGAAGCTTAAATAAAATCTATTTAACAGCCGTAACCAGGTGACCAGTAAAAGGTATTTCAAAACCATTTTCTGTTTTGAATTTCTGTATTCCGCTGATTACCGCATTACGGATTTGCCCAAGAGAGATTTCATCCTGTTGCTTCAGCACATAGGCAGTTCTTACGCCGGCGTTCATTTCCGCTTCGAACCAGAAATTTTCATCAGGCACCGGCCAGCGGACAGGGATGGTTTCAAAATGTACCGATGATTTTTCAAAACCCGCTTTGCTTAACACGTCTTTACTTGCTTGTTCGCTGCAATAGGCGTAGTAATCGGGGGCTTGCGGAACCGTTATTCCCTTTTTCCCGAAGCGTTCAATGGCTTCGGTCATAATCTTTGCGCCCTCGCTGGTGGCGGGCGGCGCCCAGATAGTATAACCATATTGCCCGCCTTTTTTTAATACCCGGCAGGCTTCTTTCATAGCTGTTTCAGGCGAGGGTAGGTGCAGCAAACCAAAATTCATGAGCACGGCATCAAAACTGTTTTTTTCAAAAGGAAGTTCCTGGGCATTGCCTTCAATAAAATTTATTCCGGGAAAATTCAATCTTGCCTGCTGTATCATCTCCGGCGAAAAATCAAGTCCGGTTGCCATAGCTCCTTTTTCAGCTGCTGCATTTGCAACATAGCCCGGCCCGCAGGCAACATCCAGCACCTTCATTCCTGCTCCAATGCGGGTGGCATTCACCAGCAGCGAAATAAACCGGGTGGTAAGTGTCGCCCATGTGTTTTTATAAAAGCCGGCGACCCGTTGCCAGCCTTCGTATTCCAGTTGCTGAAAATTAACGGTATTCATATTCAGGAAATTTCAATGCTGCAGTTTACCCACTCAGCGTCAAACTTCGCATTATATTTTTTGTAAAAATTAATGGCGGGTTCGTTCCATTCCAGCACCTGCCACACGATGCGTTTAAATCCTTTTTCTTTTGCTTCTTCAATCAGGCGGTCAAAAAGAAGTTTACCGATTCCTTTTCCTCTCGCATTTTCGGTAACGATGATGTCTTCCAGGTACATGGCCTGTCCTTTCCAGGTGGAGTAGCGGATGTAGTATAATGCGAACCCGGGAATGAAGCCATTTTCTTCTGCAACAAGTGCCCACCATACCGGGTTTTTTCCAAAGCCGCTTTCTGTAAAATGCTCCAGCGATACCGTCACTTCATTTGGAGCTTTTTCATATTCGGCCAGTTCTTTTACCAGTTCCAGTAATCTTGGACAATCTTCTTTAACTGCTCTGCGGATTTTGATTGACATTTCAAAAAATTTCCAAAAAATGATTAACAATGTTAGTGCGTCAAAATCCCCCTTTAGGGGGTTTGGGGGTGCCCCGGTCCTTTTACAAACCTTCCCGGTTTGGCACCGGTATGTTCTCCGTCTTTGAGCACCTGCACGCCGTTTACAAACACATGTATCATTCCTTCGGCGTACTGGTGCGGCTTTTCAAAGGTGGCATTGTCTTTAATTTTTGCCGCATCGAAAATAACTATATCTGCATAGTTGCCGGTTTTCAGCTCGCCGCGTTTCCGGATTTTCAAATTGGTCGCCGGCAGCTTGCTGAGTTTACGGATGGCTTCCTGCAGCGGTATGATTTTTTCTTCCCGTACATATTTGCCCAGCAGGCGTGCAAAATTTCCATAAGCCCTCGGGTGCGGATTAAACCGGAGAAAAACGCCGGCAGGTTCATACGAACCTTCATCGCTGCCAAAGCTCACCCACGGAATGGCCACCTGCTTTTTCACATTGTTTTCATCCATTAAAAAATAAATGCACTCCACTCTTGTGCTGTCCTGTACTATCAGGTCCATGGCTGTTTCTTCAGGTGATTTGCCACGCAGTTTTGCAACAGCCGCCAGCGATTTGCCAATGTATTTTTTCAGGCTGTCCTGTTTAAAACCAACCACGAGTATATTTTCCGGCGAGCCGACCGCATAATAAAAATTTTCCCATAGATCAGTTTTTGAGTTCATGTCTTTAATGGTTTGCATCCTGATGGCCGGGTCTTGCAATCTTTCTCTCAGTTTTCCAAAGCCCCCGTCCTGCAGCGATGGAGGCATGGTGGCAGTAAGCCCGGTGCCGCCTGCTATGTAGGTGTACATGTCGGCAGTGATATCCAATCCTTCAGCTCTTGCTCTTTCCACGCGGCGGATAACACTGTCCATTTTGTGCCAGTTGTCTTTTCCTGCAGCTTTCAGGTGATAAATCTCGGCATGAATGTTTGCTTCCTCTGCAATGGTGATAAGTTCTTCCACCGCTTCGTACAGCTTGTTTCCTTCGCTGCGCATGTGACTGATGTAAGAGCCGCCGTATTTTGATGCTTCTTTGCAAAGCGCTATCAGTTCATTTGTTTTTGCAAAAAATGCCGGCGGGTAAATAAGCGAAGTGCCTACGCCCAATGCGCCTTCTTCCATTGCCTGCCTTACCAGGGCCTTCATGCTGTCGAGCTCGGCAGCAGTAGGGTCGCGGTTGTCTTCGCCAATCACGTTCATGCGGATGGTAGTAGCGCCTGCAAAGGATGCCACATTGCAACTGATTCCTTTTTTTTCAAGAAAATTTAAATACTCACCCAGCGTATTCCATTCAATGTTGTATTTGATATCAGTTTGCGACTCCTGCTGTTGTTTTTTCAGCTTTTCATTCAGCGGGCCCATGCTCCAGCCTTCACCCATCACTTCCAGCGTCACACCCTGGCGGATGTCGCTTTGCGAACGTCCGTCTTCAATTAATGATTCGGTGGCCCAGCTCAGCATATTGATAAATCCCGGGGCTACGGAATTGCCGTTTGCAACAATTTCATTTTTTGCTGTGGCGCCGGATAAATCCCCGATAAATGCGATTGTGTCGCTCTTGATTCCGATATCGCCTTTGTACGGTTCTCCGCCATTGCCGTCATAAATCATCCCATTGCGGATGATGGTGTCGTAAGCAGGTTTTTGTTTGCAGGAAATAAACGTTAACAGCAGAACCGTATAACAAACCCGCAATGGATATTTTTTCATCGTAATCCGTTTAATCATAAATATCAGGTTATTTCTTTCGTTTTGCCACAAAGGTCCCGTTGGGTTGAATGAATTTGCACGCTACGATTTCACCTTTTTCATTTTCTTCAAACACTACGCTGTATCCTTTCAGTATTTTTAAATCAAATTTGTTTATTTCCACCGGCGCCAGTTCGTATTCCGGCTGGCCCTCTATGAAGGCATACAGGGTGTTTTCGCCTTTGATGTAAAATTTTGCCACGGCGCCCGGCGCCAGTTCATACTCGCCGGTAAATTTTTGCAAAGCTTCTTTCTGAACGGCAAATTCCGGCCGCATTTTTTCAAACAAAATGTCATTCACGGATGGCTCCAGCTTTATTTCCAGTGAGGCAATATCTCCTTTTGCATCAGTATTGAAGCGGATTTTGGGCGCATCCTTCGGATTGGCGGTTTCATCTGTCTGCCGTATTCTGAATACATCATAATGATAATGTTCCAGGTAACTCTTTGTTCTTTGGCCCGCTTCGTTGTAATCTGCCCAGGTGGTATCATTTTCCCTGAAGATTTTTATTACTCCATACCCTTTGTTTTCAAAGGAGCCGGTATAATCGTTTATGGCGTGTGAATAGTTCATTCCGGATTTTCGATTCAGGCTGTCATTATTCGGGCTTGCTTTTACAACTGAATCGGCTTTTAATTTATCGGCAAGTTGTGTTTTGCCCCATGGGCGGTACGACAGTTTCAGCATGCGGTCAGCAATAAAATTGCGGATGCTTGTGGTCGGCGCACTTTGATTGCTGACTACAAAAATCCCGAGACTGTCCGAAGGGAAAAAACCGGTACTGCTGATGAACCCATCAATACCACCGCCATGCTCCACACGGTAATGACCGCGGTAACTGCTCACTGCCCAGCCAAGCCCGTAACCACTCATGTGCACATCCGGATTTTCGGCACCCGGTAAACCGCCGCCCGGCGCTATTTGTGATGTCATGGCCTGTGTTCGATAACTGGCAGGAATGATTTCCTTGCCGTTAAATTTTCCGTCATTAATCCATGTGATGAGCCAGTTGGCCATATCCTTTGCGCAACTGTTGATGGAGCCTGCCGGGCCAATGGCATCAATATTCCTGAATGGAATAGCCTTTATTTTATTATCAGCCGATGAATAAGCCAATGAACGGTCCGCCGATTTTTCCATATCAATTACCGACATATTGGTCAGGTGCATACCAAGCGGGGTTAAAATTCTTTCCTCCAGGTTTTCTTCCCAGCTCCTGCCCGTCAGCTTTTCAATTACCATACCCTGCGCCAAAAACATAAAATTGTTGTACTGGTATTTTTCCCTCAGCTCTGCAGTAGGCTCCAGGTATTGAATCCGCTCCAGCAGCTGGCCGCGGTTGGCCACGGAGCCATACCAGCTGAAATCGTGCCTTGGCAACCCGGTGCGGTGGCACATCATGTCTCGCAGCGTGGCATACCGGTTGGTATAATCATTCTTAAATTTTAATTCGGGCAAATAATCCCGCACCGGTTTATCGAGGCTGAGCTTTCCTTCTTTTTCAAGCATGCCCAGCATGGCGGCAGTAAATGCTTTGGTGCAGGAGCCAATAGCATACAACGTATTTTCCGTCACCGGCAATTTTTTTTCATAATCCCGGTATCCAAAACCCCCGGTATAGATGACTTTGTTTTTTTCCACAACCGCAATGGCTACTCCCGGGGCATTCCATTCTTTCAACAGTCGTAAAGCAAATGTGTCAAGCCCCTTCAGTCGGGGATCGGCGGGTGGCTGGGTAAATGACTTTATGCAAAGCAACAGCAGGCAGGCAAGGAATATTTTTTTCATAAATGCAGTTTTTGATGGAGAAGGAAAATAAAGATAAGAAGTCTTTACATTGAGTATTGAACATTGGTAGAACATTGAAAATTTCTTTTCATTGTTTAAAATATTCAATGTCCCCCGAACGACCGGGTCTCATTATTCAATTTTCAACGAAGTGCCTGCTCAAGGTCATGCAAAATGTCTTCAATATTCTCCAGCCCCACACTCATCCGTATCAGGCCGTCGGTGATGCCATAAATTTCCCGGCTCTTTTTGGGTGTGGCATAGTGTGTCATGGAAGCCGGATGGCAGAGAAGCGTTTCCACGGTGCCGAGTGAAACAGTGCGGATACACATCTGCAGTTTGTTCATAAAATCAATGCCCGCCTGAAGGCCGTCCTTCATTTCAAAACTCAGCATACCGCCGGGGTGCTTCATCTGTTTCTTCGACACGTTATAGTCAGGATGCGTTTCCAGTCCGTTGTAATTTACTTTTTCAATGGCAGGATGTTTTTCAAGAAACTCAGCCACCGCCATCGCATTGCTGCAATGTCTTTGCATGCGCAGTTCCAGGGTTTTCAGTCCCAGGTTTAGAAGAAATGCATCGAAAGGATTGCTGTTGCCTCCAAGTATGCGGTATGTTTTGGTGGAAATGCGGTTCATCAATTCCCCCTCTTTACCCACCAGCACACCACCGATGGCTGTGCCGTGCCCGTTCAGAAATTTGGTGGTGCTGTGAAAAACAAAATCCACTCCGTAGCGGAAAGGCTGCTGCAGGTAAGGTGTGGCAAACGTGTTGTCAACAGCAACAAGAATGTTGCTGGCTTTAGCAAGTTTTGTCAACTCATCAATATCCACACATTTCAACGTTGGGTTGGCCGGTGTTTCCAGGTACATCAGCTTAATTTCAGGATTGGCTTTTATTGCTTCTTCGGCTTTGTTCTGGTCACGCAGGTCAACGATGATGCATTCCACACCAAATTGCGGAAGTATGCGTGTGATGAGTTCTTCCAACCCGCTGTAGAGAGAATAGTGTGAAAGCACTTTATCACCTTTCTTCAGGTTTCCAATCATCAGGGTGGTTAATGCTGCCATACCGGATGAATGAAGCAGGGCTTTCAGCCGGAGTTCATTCCCGGTTTCATCTTTCAGCCCGAATGCTTCCAGTGCTGCAATTTTGTTTTCGGCTTCGGTAAAATTGGGATTGCCCCAGCGGGTATAGATATATCCTTCTTCTTCGCCGCTGAACCGCCGCATGCCCTGCTCTGCTTCATCGTACACGAAAGTGGACGAGGCATAAATAGGCGTGACGTGAGCATAGAGCGGGTCCTGCCGGTGGCCGGCATGCAGCGCCAGTGAGCCAAAACCATTAAGTGGAAAACTTTTATCCATTTTGAAATTTTGAAATTGGGAAATTTGTTCAATGAACCGTTTCGTAAGAAATTTAATTTTCAAAAGTAGATGATTTCACCTTCACCCGTTAAACCCGGCAACAGCACGCCGCCGGCCAATCGAACCATGAAAGAACTACTTTCACAACTTGCCGCCTATAACATCTGGGCCAATCAGAAACTAACGGACACTATACTTACCCTGCCTGAAGAAAAGCAAATGCAGGAACTGCCCAGCAGTTTCAAAAGCCTTTATAGCACGCTGCTGCATATGTGGGATGCGGAAAGCATCTGGTGGCAGCGTATGAAGCTGCATGAGCACAGCATTGCCCCCAGCGAAAATTTTAAAGGCAATATGAAAGATGTGGTAAACGGCCTGCTGCAGCAAAACCGCCAGTGGCACGACTGGGTGAACAGCGCCACCGAACCCATGCTGGATCATGTGTTTCAGTATTACAATTCGAAGCGGGAATATTTCAAACAGCCCATCTTCCAGATGCTGCTGCATGTATTCAATCACGGCACCTACCACCGCGGCCAGCTGGTGAATCTGCTGCGTCAATTAGCCGTGGAAAAAATTCCGCAGACGGATTTTATAGTTTTTTCAAGAACAAAAAAAAGCTGAACAAGGACAGGTTGTGCACAGGCTGTTAAAATTTTTATTGAACAGAACAGGGTGAAATTCCTAAATTGTCAAGAGCCGAAATATGAGAAGTACTGAAATGGTTACCCACTTTCAAATCAAATAACTCTTCACCTAAACTATTTTTATGAAAAGATTCTACATGCTTCTGCTGATGGCTATGGCCATCCCGTTTTTATCTTTCCGTGCAAATCAAACTCCTGTTAACGCTGTCCCTCCTACGGTAACCGTGGAGGAAATGGTCATTGATACCGATGTCTTCAACGATTGCACCGGCGAATGGGTGCATATAAGCGGCCGGGCTCGGGTGGTGATTGTCTCCAACGTAAACAACAACCGCATCACCGGCACCTGGCATACCAACCTACAGGGTGTGCAGGGTGTGGGTCTCAGCAGCGGCAATACTTATCATGTCAGCGGGGTTTCCAACCAGCCGTTTTCTTCACCGCTTACACATGGGGCCAATACCATTTCACTTGTCAGCCGCCTTCAAATGGTGGGTGGCGGCAGCCGGTTTACAGTCCGTAGCCATTTTCATGGCACGATGAATGCAGGTGGAACGATAACGGTGCTGATTGACAGGTTTGAAATGACGTGCTGAAAAATTTCTTGATAGATAAAATTCTCACTTTGGAATGCTTGTAATGTTCAGGGTGAGATTTTTTTATGTAAAAATTTCAGCTCCGCTTTCCCTTCTTTCAGAAATTATCATGGGTCAGCGTTCTCCATGTATTGTCCAAATTGTAATTGACATCGGGATACTATCTTTTTCCAAAGTGTGTAATGAGAGAATGGATGTAATAAAATCTGAAATCGGCAATCTAAAATCAGAAATTCCCTCAATACTCCCACTTCACCAGCGTGGCGCCCCAGGTAAAGCCTCCGCCGAAAGCGGCCAGCACTATCAGGTCACTTTTGTTTATTTCGTGCTTGAAGTCCCACAGGCAAAGAGGAATGGTGGCAGCAGTTGTATTACCATAGCGCTGAATATTGAGCATTACTTTTTCCGGGCTTAGCCCCATCCGGTTGGCTGTGGCGTCAATAATCCGCTTATTTGCCTGGTGGGGAACAAGCCAGGCAATATCGTCACCGGTTAATTTATTTCTTTCCAGCAGTTCGGCGCTCACATCGGCCATCCCTTTTACGGCAAATTTGAAAACAGGCTGCCCGTCCTGGTAAATAAAATGTTCTTTGTTGTTTACAGTTTCAAGAGAAGCCGGTCTTTGTGAACCACCGGCTTTTTGATACAAATAGTGACGGCCGCTGCCATCACTTTTCAGGATACTGTCCAGCACACCATACCCCTCATGGTTAGGCTCTAATAATACCGCACCGGCGCCATCACCAAAAAGAATGCAGGTGGTGCGGTCGGTGTAGTCAACAATCGAACTCATTTTATCAGCGCCAACCACAACCACTTTTTTATACCGGCCGCTTTCAATAAATGAGGCCCCGGTAGTTAGTCCATACAAAAATCCTGAGCAGGCTGCATTAAGATCAAATCCAAATGCATTTGCAGCGCCGATCTTATCACAAATAATATTAGCCGTGGCCGGGAACAGCATATCGGGTGTAACCGTACAACAGATCAGGCAATCAATTTCCCTGGGGTCAATTCCTCTTTTGTGACATAGATCCTCCACTGCCGGTGCCCCCAGGTCAGAAGTGGCTTTTCCTTCACCTTTCAGAATTCTTCTTTCAGAAATACCCGTCCGGGTTCTTATCCACTCATCAGTGGTTTCCACCATTTTTTCCAAATCAAAATTGGTCAGCTTATCGGGAGGAACATAGCCGCCGACAGCGGTGATGGCTGCAGTCAATTTCTTGGTAGTCATCATTCGGAAAATTAATGAAACGAAGATAATGGATAGTTTTAAGTTGGAGGCCGGAGGTTGGAAGTCGGAAGTCAGAAGTCGGAAGTCGGAAGTCGGATGTATAATTATGTATGTTTCTGTAAAGCCATGTTAACTATTAACCACTGTTTCCTGTCTACGATCTATGAACCATGTACCATGAACCATAAACCATGAACCATAAACCATAAACTATAAACTATCAACCCCTTCCCCACTTTAGCCGCTTTCCCGTATTTTGCAGCCATGATTGCATTCCTGGAAGGAAAATTTGTTAGCAAAAGCCCGGCCGCAGTTTTGGTAGATGTACAGGGCGTGGGATATGAAGTGCAAATCAGTTTTAATACCTGGACTAAAATCCAACCGCTGGAAAGAGGCGTATTACATACCTGCCTGCTCATCCGTGAAGACGCACATGTGTTATATGGCTTTTACGATTTGGCCGAAAAAGAAATGTTTCTGCATTTGATTTCCGTTTCAGGCATTGGTGCAACAACCGCCCGGATGATGTTGTCATACATGAAGCCCGAGGAACTGGCAAGGGCTATAACAACAGCCGATGTCAGGTTTCTTGAAAGCGTGAAAGGCATCGGGAAAAAAACTGCAGAAAGGCTGGTGCTCGAACTGCGGGATAAGCTGGCAAAACAACCTGTCGAATTAAATATTTCTCCTCTGAAACACAATACTTTGCATGCAGATGCGTTAAATGCCCTGACGGCCCTCGGAATTGCCCGCAGCGCAGCTGATCAGGCAGTAAAAAAGGTCCTTCAATCCGACCCTGCGATTACCTCAATTGAAGAGATTATCAAGAAAGCCCTAAAAACTGTGTAAGCCTATCGGACTAAATCTACCTAACTAATTCTGTTGAGAAAGTTTTGAGCCCTAAGTTGACCACCATATTCTGCAGACTGGCAGCAGTCATACTATTTTTTGTTTTTGGCGAAAAGTCAAATGCTTCTCCTTATCATAAAAACAAAACGGGTTATAATACCGCCGACACCAGCAAGCCTGAAGCTAAAGACCGCTACGGCGATCCCTACAATTATCCCAACCGAAATCCTTTTTATTTACAGGATACTTCTTTTATCAAAAGAAATATTGAGTACGACCCCGTAACAAAGCAATACTATATCATTGAAAAAATCGGCAGCCGCTACTACCGCACACCGATGACCTTTTCATTGCAGGAGTTTCTTGACCTGAAAGGGAAACAGGACGAGAATGAGTATTTCCGCAAAAGAGCCAGCCTGCTTACTAACCTGAACCGCCGGCAGTATAAACCCAAATTCACTTTTGTAAACGACTGGGTGAACCGGATTGTGGGCAACGGAAAAATTGATATCAAACCTACCGGCTATGTGGACATTGGCATGGGCTACCAGGGGCAGAAAGTAAACAACCCTACGCTGCCTGAACGTTCGAGAAATTATGGCGGGCTAGATTTTAATATGAACAGCCAGTTCCAGGTGGATGCCAACATTGGCGATAAATTAAAACTGCCCATCAATTACAATACGCTGGCCAATTTCAATTTCGAAAACCAGCTGAAGCTCGATTACCAGGGCAAGGATGATGAAATACTGAAGCAGTTCCAGGCAGGCAACACCAATTTTAATTCAAAAGGTACACTGATACCCGGCGCCCAGTCATTGTTTGGTATAAAAACACAACTGCAGTTTGGAAAACTTTTTATTACCACTGTACTGGCCAACCAGCGGTCTCAGCGCCAGACGCTGGGCGTGCAGGGCGGTGCCGCCACGCAAAACTTTACGTACAAGGCTGATGAGTATGAAGAGAACCGCCACTTCCTGATGACGCAGTTTTTCCGGAACAATTATAACAAAGCAATGGAGCGGTTGCCGGTAGTAAATTCATTGGTGCAGATACTGCGTGTAGAAGTGTGGGTGACCAACCGCACCGGTGCCACTACCGATACAAGAGATGTGGTAGCGCTGATGGATCTTGGCGAAGGACAGCCTTACGGTCCATGGGGTGGTTTGGGTAATGTGCCGCCGCGAAATAATGCCAACTCGCTTTATACAACCATACTGAATACGCCGGGAGCCAGGAGTTCATCGCAGGTGCAGAGTGTGCTTACCGGTATCGGCCTGCAGCCCGTGCAGGATTTTGAAAAAACTTTTGCCCGCAAACTTTCACCATCCGATTATTATTTCAACCCGCAAGTGGGTTTTATTTCGCTCAACCAGCAACTGCAGCCCGATGAAGTGCTGGGCATCGCATTTCAATATACTTACAATGGTAAAGTGTACCAGGTGGGAGAGTTTTCAACCGATGTACCGCCCGACTCCACAGGCACCACGCAGCCGGTTATTTTTTTAAAATTATTAAAGGCCACCTCGCAGCGCACCAATCTCCCCATCTGGGACCTGATGATGAAAAACGTTTACTCCGTTGGCTTTGGGCAACTGGAGCGTTCCGATTTTAAACTGGATGTGTTGTATGAGGAGCCAAGCCTGGGTGAAAAAAGATACCTGCCTGCTGATGATGTAAGTGATCCGTACAAAGGGCAACCGCTGATTTCATTGCTCAACCTCGACCGCCTGAATAACCAGAATGACCCGCAGCCCGATGGTGTGTTTGACTTTGTGGAAGGCTTCACCGTAATTTCTTCGCAGAGCCGCATCATCTTCCCGGTACTGGAGCCTTTCGGCCGCGACCTTGAGTATGTGTACAAAGGAGCAGACAGCTTGCTGCAACGTGCCAAATACCTTTTTTACCCGCTGTACGACACCATCAAAGCCATTGCACAAACGTATGCCAACCTGAACCGTTTCAAGTTTGTCGGGAAAAGCAAATCAGGGCTCGGCGTTTCGGAATACCAGCTTGGGTTTAATATTCCAAGGGGCTCGGTGACTGTAACAGCCGGTGGCCAGATACTGAAAGAGAATATTGATTACGAAATCAACTACGACCTTGGCTCGCTGCGCATCATCAACCAGGCCATCATCAATGCAGGCATACCGGTAAATGTGCAGTATGAAAACAATGCCACGTTTGGTTTACAGCAGAGAAACTACCTGGCCCTGCGGCTCGATTATCTTGCCAGTAAAAAATTTACATTGGGTGGCACCATTGTGCGCCTGGGTGAAAGACCCTTTTTTGTAAAACAGAATTATGGCGACGATCCCATACGCAATACCATGTATGGAGTGGACTTTGATTACAGCAACGAAATTCCCAGGCTGAGCCGCTGGCTCGATAAGCTTCCTTTTTATTCTACTAAAGCCACATCCAGCATCAAAGCTTATGGCGAGGCAGCCTTTTTGAAACCGGGCCATGCGCCGCAGATTGGTAAAGGAAATGAAGGTGTGATTTATATTGACGACTTTGAAGGCACCCGCAGCAGTATCGACCTGCGCTTTCCGCTCATCAGTTGGGCGCTTGCATCCACACCGCAAAAATCACCTGACCAGAATAATAATATTCTTTTTCCCGAAGGGGAACTGCACAACAACCTGGAATATGGTTACAACCGTGCCAGGATTGCCTGGTACAATATTGAGCAGGTGCTGCAGGAAACAGGCAATCAAAACAACCCGCTGCGTCATAATCTTGCTGAACTTTCAAAACCGGAAACCCGGCAGATTACCAACCGGGAAATTTTTCCCAACCGTACACTTGACTTTGGCCAGGGTATTCTCACCACTTTCGACCTCGCATTTTATCCACGGGAAAAAGGGCCTTACAATTTTGAGTACCGCCCGGCAAGAATAAATGCAAACGGAAACCTGCTGAATCCAAAACAGGCCTGGGGCGGCATCATGCGCAATATTGACCAGACCGATTTTGAAACCGGCAATATCGAGTTCATCGAATTCTGGCTGCAGGATCCGTTTATCCGCAAACCCTTCAGCACCGGAGGCGAACTGTATTTTAATCTTGGAAATATTTCAGAGGATATTTTGAAAGACGGCAAGCGCCAGTATGAAAATGGATTGCCTACAATTAAAAATCCCAACATTCCGGTTGACAACAACTCGGTGTGGGGCCGGGTGCCATCCAACCCCATACAGGTTACCAATGCCTTCAGCAATGACCCGGATGACCGGCCATTCCAGGATGTGGGTTACGACGGGCTGACCGATTCATCGGAACAACAAAAATTTTCAGCTTACCTGAATAACCTTTCTGCCAACTTTGGAACAACATCTTCAGTTTTTCAAAAAGCATTTGCCGACCCTTCGGCTGATAATTTTAAAAACTACCGCGACCCATCTTACGACCAGGCCAATGCGGGCATCTTGCAACGCTACAGGGATGTAAACAACCCCCATGGCAACTCCCCGGTATCGGACAACAATTCGCAGTTCATTAATGCCTTTACACTTTACCCCGACCAGGAGGAGCTGAACCGCGACAATACACTTAATGAAGTGGAAGAATATTTTCAATACAGAGTGGAGCTAAAACCCAACATGCAGGTGGGTACCAATTATATCACTGATAAAAGGTTTGTAGATGTATCCCTTGCCGATGGCAGTTCCAGGACAGAAACCTGGTACCTTTTCCGCATTCCTGTGACGCAGTACCAGGCCAAGGTGGGAAATATTCCCGACTTTAAATCCATCCGTTTCATCCGGATGTTCATGACGGGTTTTGATGATACAGTAGTATGCCGCTTTGGAAAACTGGAACTGGTGCGCAACCAGTGGCGCCGTTTTACTTATGAAATTGACAGCACGGGAAATTTTGTAAAACTGCCGGCCAACGATCCTGTAAAAACGGATGTGCTTGCTGTGAACGTGGAGGAGAACGATCAGCGCCAGCCCATACCTTATGTGCAGCCGCCGGGTATTCAAAGGCAAACCCAACTCAGCAATAATAATGTGCCATTGCTTCTGAATGAGCAGTCGCTCAGCTTAAAACTCAGCAGCCTTACGGAATACAGCACAAGAGGTGTGTTTAAAACCATGAACCTCGACCTGCGCCAGTACGGCCGGCTCAACATGTTTATTCATGCCGAAGAAGTGTTGTTCCAGGGTTTCATTAAAGACGGCGACATGAATGCTGTGATACGCATCGGCAATGATTTTGTAAGTAATTATTATGAAATAAAAATTCCTTTGAAAATTACGCCGTGGGGCGCCACCGATTCGCTGACGATCTGGCCCGAAGAAAACAATCTTGATTTCGATATTCAGGAGCTGGTGCGTTTGAAGAACAGGAGAAATAAAGCCGGCGTGCCTCCCTCGGTTTATTACAGTGAATTAATCGGTAATAAACGGTTTGCAATCATCGGCAATCCCAATCTTGGCGAAGTAAGGGGCATGCTGATGGGAGTGGAGAATAAAAAACCCGAGCCCATTACGGCTGAGGTCTGGTTTAATGAGCTGCGTCTTTCCCGGCTGGATGAAAGCGGCGGCTGGGCAGCCATAGGCCGGCTGGATATTACCGGCGCTGATTTGTTTACCCTGAGTGTGTCTGCATCTGCCCGAAGCACCGGCTTTGGCACACTGGAACAAAGGGTGAATGAACGCAGCCGCGAAGATTTTGCACAGTTTGATATCTCGGCAGATATTGATGCAGGAAAATTGTTGCCGCGGAAGGCCGGCATCACGTTACCCGTTTTCTTCGGTATCAGTCATACCAATTCTACGCCGGAGTACGACCCCTATGAGCTGGACACAAAACTGAAGGATAAACTGAAAGAAAGCCCGAAAGACAAGCGGGATTCCATCCGCCGTGATGCGGCCGACATCACCACCATCAAAACTGTGACGCTGACCAACGTAAAGAAAAACAAAACCAATACTAAGAGACCGCAGCCCTGGGATATTTCCAATCTCGACTTCAATTATTCCTATACAAAAACAGAAAGGCGCAACCCGCTGATTGATCATGATGATATGAAAAGAACCCGCGGCGCTATCGGCTATAATTTTGCCCCGCAGCCGGCCTTTGTGGAGCCCTTTAAAAAACTGGTGAAGTCGAATTCAAGATGGCTATCGTTTATCAGGGATTTTAATTTAAACTATAAACCCTCCCAGGTTTCGTTTAAAGCGGATGTGTTCAGGCAGTTTGGCGCTTTGCAACCGAAGAATGTTGGCGGCGGGCCCTATAAAATTCCAGAGACTTACGACAAATATTTCACCTTCGACCGTTACTACATCGTTCGCTGGGATCTTACCCGTTCCATCAGTCTTGATTTCAATGCCATCAACAATGCAAGAATTGATGAGCCTTTCGGCCGCATTGACACCCGTGAAGAAAAAGATTCCGTACGCAAAAACTTTTTCAAAGGCGGAAGAAACACCCGCTACCACCAGGATGCTACGTTCAGCTATAATTTTCCTACCAATAAATTTCCCATCCTCGACTGGACCAGCCTGCGGGCTACTTACAAAGCCGGGTACGACTGGATTGGCGCCTCGCTGCTGGGGAGAAGCCTTGGCAATACCATCACCAACGGGCAAACCAAAAGCGCTACGGGTGACTTTAATTTTGACCAGCTGTACAACAAATGGAAATTCCTCAGAGCGGTTTATTCTGATGCGCCTTCAGCACAACAAAACAAACAGCAAGCCCCGGCACAGGTGACACCAAAAAAACAGGTGAAAACAGACTCGCTTACAAAAAAACAGATAAGAAAGCTAAAGAAGGAGGAAAGAAAAATAAAACGCCAGCAGCAGCGAAACCAGTTGCCGGAAGTAAGCAGTGGTGTAAAGGCAGTGGCAAAGCTGCTGACTTCACTGAAAAGAATCGGGGTGCAGTATTCCGAAAATTCGGGTACAAATCTGCCCGGTTATCTTGACAGCACAAGAGTGCTGGGTCAAAACTGGAAGAGCATGCAGCCGGGATTTGGATTTATACTCGGTTATCAGCCCGATACCAGCTGGATAAATGAAAAAGGACTGAAAGGATTGCTGAGCCACGACCCCATTTTTAATACCCTGATTCAGCAGCGTTACGATCAACGGCTCAATATCACTGGGCAGGTTACACCGCTCCGCGATTTTAATATTGATTTGAATCTTGACAAGTCATTTAATAAAAACTACTCAGAGCTTTTCAAAGACACCAGCGGCACAGGCACCGGCCCGCTCACCCGGCTGAATCCGTATGCGCTGGGCAGCTTCAGCATCAGTTATATTTCGTTTCAGACCCTGTTTAAAAAATTTGACCCCAATGTGGTTTCAGAAACATTCAAGCAGTTTGAAGCAAACAGAATTCTGCTTTCTGAAAAGCTTGGCAACCTGAATAAATATAACGGGCCGAACCCCACGCCGGGTGCGGATGGATACTTCCAGGGTTATGGCCGCTATGCGCAGGATGTAATTATTCCTTCGTTTATAGCTGCATACACCAATAAAGACCCGTTAAGTGTTGCGCTGGTAAAAAATTCGAATCCCAAATTGAGAGCAAACCCGTTCAGCGGTTTGAAAGCGAAACCTAACTGGAATGTTACGTACAGCGGACTCAGCAGAGTGAAGGGACTGGAAAAAATATTCACCAATGTTACGATACGACACGGTTACCGAAGCACATTAAGCATGAACAGTTTCAACTCGGCACTTTTCTTCCAGGATCCGTTCCGTTATGGATTTCCTTCGTTCATTGATACCCTGACGGGTAATTATGTGCCTTATTTCTTTATTCCGAATTTAACCATCAGCGAAGAATTCAGCCCGCTGTTTTCACTGGATATGACTTTCACCAACCAGCTTACTACAAGAGTGGAATATCGAAAAACCAGACAGCTGAGTTTAAGCCTTGTGGATTACCAGTTGGCTGAAAACCGTTCGACAGAATTAACCATCGGCGCCGACTGGAGAATGAAAGGGGTGCCGCTGATAAAGAAGATTGGCAAAATGAAACTCGACAATGACATCACATTCAAATTTGACTTCAGTATAAGGGATGATGCTACTGCCAATTTCAAGCTCGACCAGCTGAGCGCTATACCTACCAGCGGGCAAAAGGTTATACGCATCAACCCCACTATAGATTATGTGGTGAACAGCCGCATCCGTGCATCACTTTATTTCGAACAAACCCGCAACATTCCTAAAGTGGCTACTACTGCGCCAATAACCAATACAAGGGGAGGGCTGAATCTGAGGATTTCGCTGGCGCAATAAGAAAACCAGGATTTCCCGGATTAAAAAGATATTTGAGGAAATTTGGACACGGCGCCAGTCATTTAAAATTTATCCTGATTGAAATGAAATATGAAGATGTAACGTATAAGATAATTGCTTATGCAATGGAGGTACACAGGAAACTTGGACCGGGCTACCCGGAATATTTTTATCACCGGGCAATGGCGGTTGAGTTTAAATTAAGGGGTATTGTCTTTGAGGATGAATATGAAATCAAAATTCATTACAAGGGCGAATATATCGGCTTAAGGCGGGTTGACTTTTTGGTAGATAAAATAATCCCTGTTGAAATAAAAGCATTAACAGAATTGACCGATGGGAATATTAACCAGGCAAAAAATTACCTGGAAGCAAGTGGAATAGAAATAGGATTGCTTATAAACTTCGGTGCCCCAAGTCTTCAATTCAAGAGAATGATTAATAACAAAGCTTCACTTTTATAATTTTTTATTTGATCAAGAATCCGAAAAAATCTGAATCGCTCAAGATTCAGATAAAAAAGAATAAATAAAGATTTAGATTTTCCTGGTTTCTTTTTTAATCTTTTCAATCCTGCAAATCATGGTTACTTCACTTTCTTAAACATCATCACATACCCGCACAGGCCTTTCTTTTTTTCCCTGTTTACCTGCACAGGTTTCATCATGTGAAATTCGGAGAAGCGGGGTTGGTAAGCGTAGGAGATGACATTGCCGTCCACATCGCCCCATCGGTTTTGTTTGAACACCACCTGTTTTTCATTCCAGTCGTACATGCGTACTTCATACAGGCGGCTGCTGTAATCGCCGATGAAGACAAACTGGTAAAGACTGCCCTGGTTCAGCGGCACAATGACCGGCATTTCATATTCGCTTTCCATGCTGATGGAGGCTTCTTTCAGCAGGATAAAGCCATCGTCGGAAAATAATTTTTTCAAACTGTCCACCTGATGTTTTATCAGTTCATCGCTGCATGATTGTACTTTGATTACGTTGGATTGTGAAGAGGCCGTGAATGAGGCCAGTATAAAAGCGGGTATCAGCAGGTACGGGTTTTTCATAAGGGATCTCAGATGATATGGAAACTGTAATGCCATAAAATTAGACGCAAGGATGTTGAGTTCTGAATTTTTTAAATACAATTTTTCCTTTCAGGTACAAGTTCTTAGGTGTAGTACGGTGGTCTTAAATAGTGGATTTGGGAAAAGACATTGGTAGTTTCCGGGAAGGAACGACAATAATCGTAAAATTACGAGTCTATGTCAAGGGGTTGTGGAAATGTTGACTGGTGTCAATCTACCGGCGGTTGAAATAGAAATTATTTGCTTGTTGTGTGCAGGTAATTACCAGGTCGTTGATGCAAACATGAGGTGGCAAAGAGGTGCAGTAATAAATAACATCGGCCACATCATCGGCTGTGAGTGGTTGAAGACCCTGGTACACTTTTTTGGCAATAGCTTCATCGCCTTTAAACCTGACGATGGAGAACTCCGTTTCGGCGGCGCCGGGATGAATGGCTGTAACCTTTATTCCCTGGCGCAGCAAATCAATCCGCATGGATTGCGATACGGCATCCACCGCAGCTTTTGAAGCGCAATACACATTTCCTTTTTCATACACTTCTTTTGCTGCCGTGGAGCCGAGATTGATGATATGAGGCTGTGAACTTTTTCGGAGCATTGGCAACAATGCTTTTGTCACATAGAGTAATCCTTTCAGGTTGGTGTCAATCATCGTGTCCCAGTCGTCAAGGCCGGCTTCATCAAAATAATCACGACCGAGGGCAAGGCCGGCATTGTTGATAAGCACATCCACATGCTGCCAGCCGGAAGGGATTTTATCAATGGCAGAAAAAACATCTCCTCTGTTCCGCACATCAAATACTGAAAGCAGGATGGCGGTATTGTATTTTCCTTCGATGTTTTCTTTTACTGTCAGCAGCCTTTCTTCACGCCTGCCATTCAGGATAAGGTCGTAACCATGTGAAGCAAATTTTTCGGCGCAGGCTTTTCCGAAACCTGAACCGGCGCCGGTGATAAAAGCAATCTTTGGCATCGGGTAAAAACTGATTTTAGATTTCAGATTTTAGATTTCAGTTCTCAAATATTCTTGTCGGATATTTTAATTCCAGACTCAAATCTAAAATCTGTTTACGATATTACGAGGATTCCAAAATGAAATTTACCGGATAAGTGTAGCAGTGCCTTTGGCAAAAACTGATTTGCCTGTGTAGTCAATTGCTTTTACCAGCCACACAAATGTATTGGTGGTTTGCGGTTTGCCGCCGATTTTTCCATCCCAGCCGCGGCCGTTAATGGTGGTGCTGAAAACAAGCTGGCCCCAGCGGTTGTACACCCTGAAATATTCAATACGGTCAATACCCACTCCGATGGGTTTAAGTACATCGTTCAATCCGTCGCCGTTTGGAGTGAAACCTGTTGGCACAAAAACCTGCGGATTGGTTCTGAAAACTTTTACCAGCACGGTGGCCGAATCCACACAGCCCAGCACATTGCGAACATATACTTTGTAGCGTATGCTGTCGGGGTTACCGTTCAGTGTGGCAATTGGATTTGCCACGGTCACATTGTTAAGGCCAAAAGATGGAACCCATAAATACGATTCGCCTCCGCTTGCTGTCAATTGTAATGGTTGTCCGGCTACTATGGCTGTATCCCTGCCTGCAGTAGCCTGCACTTTCGGAAGCACGGTTACCAGCACAGTATCATAGCCAGGTTTGGGGCAGCCCAGCGTGTCGGTAGCAGTGAGCACATACCGGGTAGTAATGAGCGGCTGGGCAATCGGATTAAGAATATTCGGATTGTTCAAAGTACCCTGCGGCCGCCAGTAAAAATTGGAAGCAATCACCGTTCCGTTCAATTGTACAGGTGTATTGTAACAGGTCGTCACATCATTTCCTGCATTTACAAACGGGTAGGGAACTACAAACACAGTTACATCATCCGTGGCAGAACAATTTCCTATTCTTGCCGTCAGCTGGTAAGTTGTAGTTGTAGGCGGATTGGCAATCGGGTTCAGGATATTCGGATTGCTCAGGTTCAGGTTGGGTGACCAGGTAAATTGTAATCCATCTGTGACGGCACCAAGCTGCACCCCATCGCCGCGGCAGAAAGTAGTATCCGGTCTTGCATTCAGCGTCACCTGGCTTACTACTCTTACCCTGATTGAATCTGTATTTATACAGCCATTATCATCGAGCTGCACCCTGTACCAGGTAGTCAATTTAGGATAAACAAGCGGTGTGGCTGTATTCGCCAGCAGAATATTGTAATTAGGTGTCCATGAAAATACACCCGTACCCGAAGCGACTAATTGCAATGTATCAATATTACATATCAGCGTGTCGCGGAAGGGAAGGGTAATAGGAGGTTTATCTATAATTGTAATATCACGGGTGACGGTATCAATGCACCCTTTGCTGCTCTGCACAACCAGCTGCACTGTTTTTAACCCAATAGCAGGATAAGTATAAACGGGATTTTGTAATCGTGATGTGTCATTGGTGGCTGTTGACTCGCCAAAATCCCATCGCCAGCTGTTTACCACTCCATATACGGTGGTAGTGGCATCGGTAAAGAAGGTTGGTTTATTCACACAAATGCCTGAAGAACTAAAGTCAGGGAAAAAGCCGGGATAAATACCCAATTGCATGGTTGCTGAATCGGAACATTGATCGCCGGGATTAACCACAAGTTTAATAGTGTACACCCCGGTGTCGGGATAAGTAAAATCAGGCGCCGGTAGGTTGGATGTATCACTTGTCATGCCCGGTACGCCGAAATCCCAATGCCATGCATAAATCAATGAAGAAGGGGTGAGGTTTTCAAAATGAGTAGTAAAGTCATCGCAATGAGTGGCAGAAATAGGAAGCTCGGCAGCCACAAAATCGCAGTCGGCTATTTTCAAAATAAAATCTTTGCGGTGTGTATTGATGATTTGCCCGTTTCGCCACTCGGTAACACATACAGCAATAACAAAAGAACCGACGGTAGCCGGCGCCAATCCTGATATGATACCCGTGGCCGGGTTGATGCTGACTGTAGGGCCTAATGGTGAAGAAGGAAAATAAATACCACCATAGGGAACCACGGCATATGGTGGCGGTGGCGGATTGGTAACCACCGGGCTGCCGGTGCTTCCCCCGTCGTATGCTTCACAGAATTCATAAGTGAGCACATCGCCATCGGGATCAAAAGCGCTGAAGTCAAGTGTGAAATTGCGGTTGTGACAAACCAGCGCC
>Ga0137829_10824515_pt1 | contig 60722 bp, 40 predicted proteins | sample OV2TP2_FD_97737 | JGI IMG/M metagenome (GOLD analysis project Ga0137829, IMG submission 97737) | reverse complement strand
ATATTCACGCCTCCTTTGCGCCATTGATAAGTCAAACCGCTGCCTGTTGCAACAACAGAGAGGGTAACATTCTGCCCCACAAACACCGTTTGATTTGCCGGCTGAGTGGTAATGGCCGGCGAAGGAATAATGGTTAATGCAGCAGCATTGGAGATCGCAGCGGGCGGGCATGTGCCGCTTACCACCACATCATAGTTGCCGGCATCGCCGGCTGCCACAGCAGCGATGGTATAAGATGAGGAAGTAGCTCCTGCAATATTCACTCCGCCCTTGCGCCACTGGTAGGTGATGCTGGTTCCGGTTGCAGTTACGGAGAAGGTAACATTCGCTCCCAGGCAAACACTTTGATTAACCGGCTGCACGGAAATAGCAGGTTTGGTATTTACAGTTAATGAAGCCGTACCCGATGTAAGATTGCCACAAGTGCCGTTTACCGCCACATCATAGTTTCCTGCATCAGCGGTTGACACATTGGTAAGGCTATAAGCTGAAGCCGTAGCCCCGCTGATATTTACTCCGCCTTTGCGCCATTGATAACTGATTCCGCTGCCACCTGCAACTACTGAGAAGGTTACATTGCTTCCTTCACATACGGTTTGTGAGGCAGGATCTGTGGTAATAAACACATCGCCCAAAGTAAGAGAACCTGTATTGGATGTAGCGGAGCCGCAGGTGCCGTTAACCACTACATCATAATTACCCGCATCAGCTGCTGACACAGCAGTAATGGTGTAGGATGATGAGGTGGCTCCGCCAATATTGACGCCGGCCTTTCTCCATTGGTAAGTGAGGTTATCTCCTGATGCGGTAACAGCAAAAGTAACATTGCTGCCCGAACACACTGTCTGGCTCGCCGGTTGATTAGTAATGATGGTTGACGGTATAATGGTAAGCGTTGCTGTATTGGAAGTGGAAGTTCCGCAAAGGCTGTTTACTTCCACACTGTAATTGCCCGCATCACCTGCCGTCACCGGGTTGATGGTATAGCTGGATGCGGTGGCGCCCGGAATATTCACTCCATTCTTTTTCCACTGGTAGGTTACTGTACCGCTGCCGCTTGCCGATACACTGAAGGTAACGCTGCCGCTTAAGCAGGAAGACTGACTGGAGGGCTGTGTATTAATGGTGGTGCCTGCTGTAATGGTAAGTGTAGCACCATTCGATGTCAACGTGCCACATGTGCCGCTTACCGTTACAGAATAAGTAGCTGCATCGCCTGCCGTCACCGGGCTGATGGTATGGCTTGATGAAGTGGCGCCACTAATATCCACCCCATCCTTTTTCCATTGATAGGTAAGATTGGTGCCGGCAGCCGATACACTGAAGGTAACACTGCCGCCCGGGCACGATGATTGGTTGGCAGGTTGAGTTGTGATGACAGTGGTTACATTCACCGTTAATACGGCATCTGTTGATATGGCTGTTCCGCAAGTGCCGGTCACTTCTGCCGAATAATTACCTGCGTCACCTGCAACCACGCCATTGATGGTATAGCTTGCAGAAGTGGCGCCGCTGATATTTACACCATTTTTCTTCCATTGATATGTCAGCACCCCGGTTCCTGTTGCCAAAACTGTAAATGTCACATTATCGCCGGGACAAACCGCCTGGCTTGCCGGGTTCGCAGTAATCGCCGTCACGGCATTCACCGTTAATGCGGCCGTGGCTGATGTCACCGAGCCGCAAACGCCCGTCACTACCACATCGTAATTACCGGCATCGCCGGCTGCTACGCCTGTTATTGTATAGGATGATGAAGTGGCGCCGTTGATATTTACTGCATTTTTTCTCCATTGATAAGTTAACCCCGATCCGCCGGCTGTTACGGTGAAGGTCACATTGACACCGGGGCATACAGCCTGGCTTGCCGGCTGTGAGGTTATGCTGGTGACGCCAACAGTTAAAGTGGCTGCAGATGAAGTAGCACTTTGCCCGCAAGGACTGCTCACAATTACATCATAGCTTCCTGCATCACCTGTTGTGACCCCGGTAATGGTATGGCTGCTGCCGGTTGCTCCCGGGATATTCACTCCATTTTTACGCCATTGATAAGTCAGTCCCGATCCGGTGGCTGTTACACTGAATGTGACATTGCTTCCTGCACACACCGACTGGGTAACCGGTTGAGTGGTGATTGCGGGAGCAATTGCGGTAACGGTTACCGTGAAGGAACAGGTAACTGACGGGGAGCCGGTCAGAGTATAAGTAACAGTAGTTACTCCTGCATTAAATGAGAATCCGCTTGCAGAACCCGATCCGCTTCCGGTAGTAGCCCCGCTTAATGTGTGGCTGTATGATTGCGGAGGATTAACAGTTGGATCAATATTATTGACTGTTACTGAACACTGCCCTGCACCTGTATTTACTGAAACGTTGGAAGGACAGCTGATAGTAGAGATGCCGATAGTAAGCGTATCGTATTCAAACAAACTCCACATCCCATCCTGTCCTTTTACCCGGATAGAAAGATAATGCGTGCCGAGAGACAGGCCCGGTTCAGGTATTAAAAATGTTTGGGTAACCGTATCACCCGGTGATGTAATATTTAATGGAGTGGCATTGCCCACCCCGGGATCGGTATCAAAGAAATATTCTGCTGCTGTAATGATGGGAGAATTGGCAGTGGCGGTTGAAATATAGAATCCTCTTTTTTCATACAATCCCCACACTCCGTCCTGGCCTTTTATTCTTATTGACAGGAAATGAAAACCCGGAGATAAGGATGTGGGTATGGCGGGAGTAAAATTAACCACTCCCCCGCTGGCTCCCACTGATAGTGCGGTTCCGTTGCCCACGCCGGGATCGGCATCAAAGAAATATTCTGCCGCCGTGATATCAGCAGCATTAACGGCAGCTGTAGAAATATAGAACCCTCTTTTATCATATAAACCCCAGATGCCATCAGACCCTTTGGTGCGGATGGATAAGAAATGAAAACCGGGTGACAACGATGTTGGGATAACGGCTGCAAAGTTTACCACGCCACCGCTGGCGCCCACTGATAGTGCAGTTCCGTTGCCCACGCCGGGATCCGCATCAAAGAAGTATTCAGCTGCAGTTATATCGGCTGCATTGGCAGTAGTGCCGGAAATATAGAACCCTCTTTTATCAAATAAACCCCAGATGCCATCAGCACCTTTGGTGCGGATGGATAAGAAATGAAAACCGGGTGACAACGATGTTGGAATGGCAGCCGCAAAGTTTACCACGCCACCGCTGGCGCCAACTGATAGTGCAGTTCCATTGCCCACGCCGGGATCGGCATCAAAAAAATATTCAGCTGCTGTTATATCTGCCGCATTTGCGGTTGACGTTGAAATATAAAAACCCCTTTTATCGTAATGACTCCAAAGACCATTGACATCCTTAACACGAATGCAGACAAAATGAAAACCGGTACCCAGTGAGGCTGTTGAAATGGAAGCTGTAAAATTTACGATATCACCCGGTGTGGTAATGGTAATGGCTGTACCGCTGCCGGGACCCGGATCGGTATCAAAGAAATATTCTGCCGCTGTTATATTTTGCGAGCGGGCCGTAGTAATGAGAAAAATCATCGCCCCGAACAGGATTAGCCTTTTCATACCAACTGTTTTTTAAGTGAAAAATGGTATTGCTGAAAAGGCCTTAGTTATTTTTCCTGGCTTCCACCTGTACGTTCAGTGTTCCTGCCTGCGGGATGGTAGGATTAATAATATTCATGCTGAATATGAAAGGCAGGCGGCTGGTGCGGCTGGTTGTCCAGTTCAGGCTGCCTGCAGCATCATATAATAAACCCATATCTTTCCCATCCGAGCCACTGTTGTTAGCCGGGCCGGCAGCAATGGTAAAGTCAAGTAAAGGGTTATAGGTTCCCGCATTTACAGAAGTCTGCGAAGCCATTTGGGGATCCTGGTTGGCCACATTACCCCCGCCATCCACATTGCTGTTGCTGGCCCAGGGAGTATTGTCTCCGGCATTAAAGGTAATATTGTTGTTAAACGTACTTAAGCTGTTGTTGTTAGATGGATGCCGTTTGACAAAGATATTATTGGTAATGGTCAAAAAGCGGCTGTTGCCGCCAAAGCAATCCCTTGTGCCGCTGCCTGGGCCGTACCAGAGGTTGTGATTGAATAAAACATTAATTGAATTGGTGAAACCGGAAATATTGGCGCTTACACAGCAGCCGTATTCATGAAAATAATTGTTCTGAAAAAGAAAATTCTGGTACGTACTGTTTGTAGCTGCAGCAACCTGCGAATTGTTGAATACATTACCCTCAAATAGATATCCGGTATAGGTAGTAGATCCCTGGTTTATGTATAAATAAAGACCCTCAAATGAGTTGCGTATGAAACGGAGATTGTCCGGATGTGAAGTGTTAATATTAATAGTTGTTGTAAAATAAAGCCCATGCAGTTCTGTATTGCTGCTGCTGGCCCCGGTAATGGTGCAGCCTGCAACCGAAGCAACAAAAGGCAGGTTTTTATTGGGACTCCAACCCGGCCCTATAATGACCAGTTGCTTGTCGGTAATAGTGAAGGCTGCATAGACATTGGGGCTGCCATGCACATAAATGGTATCGCCGCTTGCCGAAGCATTGATAGCTGCCTGGATGGTATTGTACTGCGCCAGTGTGGATGGCGTATTGCTTACAGTACGTATGGTAGCGTACATTGAAATACCGAGCAGAACCAGAAGTAAAGAAGTAAACACCTGTTTCATAAAATAAAATTTATATTATTTGAATAATTATGAACACCTGTGAGGGCACCGGGGTCTTTTGAAGGGAAATGGAAGATGCGATAAAATTAAACGGATACCGTTTGCAGTACAATAGCTATTTGTAGTGAAGAATAGGCTGAAACGGAAAATATCAGACGATCTTGTTTTTCAAAGCCAGCGAAACGGCTTCGCCCAGCGAATGCACATGCAGCTTTTCATAAATTTTTTTGATGTGGGAATTGACGGTAAAATAACTGATACCCAGTTTATCGGCCACCATTTTATAACTGTTGCCTTCTGACAATAATTTAAGCACTTCTTTTTCTTTTAGAGTCAGGTTATATTCTTCCTGTACTTTCTGCGGGGTATTGAAATAATGCATCACCCGTAATGCTACAGACGGCGTCATATATGCGCCGCCCTGGTACACTTCTTCTATGCACTGCGTAATTTTTTCTGCCGATGCGGTTTTCAGGATATACCCTTCGGCACCGGCCTGCAGCGAAGCAAAAATTTTTTCTTCGTCTTCAAACACCGTCTGCATAATAATGCGGATATGGGGAAACTTTTTCTTAATGAAGCTTACGCCGCTGATACCGTCCACCTTCGGCATTTCAATATCCATCAAAACAATATCCGGATTCAGTTTCTCCATATCCTCCAGCACATGGCTGCAATCGGGAAAATCGGCCACGCATTGCATTTCGTCAGTCAGCGAGAGCAGGGCTTTGAGGCTTTCACAGCGTTGCTTATTGTCATCATATATTACAATCCGTATCAATTTGCCGAATGTATTTTATTCACTCTTTGATTTCAATCGCTAATATTAGCGAGGGGTATATCGCACTTTACCGAAGTTCCGTTTCCCCGGCCTGAAATCAATTGCAGCCTGCCGCCCAGGGTTTCTGCACGCTGCCTCATATTATTCAATCCAAGTCCGGTCCGTTGAGAGTTTACTATTCCTTTTCCGTTATCCATAATTTCAAGCACCAGCATTCCGCCATTACACTCCAGTCGTACCGTTACTTCAGTGGCAGCGCTGTATTTGGCTATATTATTCATGGCTTCTTTAGCAATCAGCAGCAGGTTTTTTCTTGCTTCAATATTTACCAGTTTTTTTTCGGCTTCCTTGTCAATCCGGTAATGGCATTGTATGTTCAGCGGCGTCAAAAGGTCATAGCCATAGTTTTTCAATTTTACCTCCAGTGTGGTCGTGCCAATATCGCCGGTATTGATTGCCCACACTATATCGCTCATGTTTTCCATCACCTGACGGGTATTCTCATTTATTTGCCTCAGAGCATCAGCGGCTTTTTGGGGATCATTCTGCATACTTTTTGCCGCCACCGATGAGTACACATGAATACTGCTGAGCGCCGAGCCGATTTCATCGTGAAGGTCCTGCGAGATTTTTGTCCGGATGGCCATCATTTTTTTCAGGTGGTTGATGCGGTAGCGGTAAAAAGACCAGAGTACCAGGAAAATAAACCCGGTAACGAGACTGTAAAACCACCAGGTTTTCCAATAGGGAGGTATAATGCGGAGGCGCAATGGGGCGGATGCATAAATCCATTCCCCGTTAAGGTTGGCAGCTTTTACCAGGAATTCATAATAACCGGGCGGCACATTGGTAAAAGAAATTTCAATTTTATTCTTCACCTGCACCCAACCCCTGTTAAATCCTTTCAGCATATACATATACTGAACGTTTTCTTCCGGATCGGTCTTTTCCAATGAAAAATCAATGGTAAAAAAATTCTGACGGAATTTCAACGAAACAGGAGAGCCATTTGCAGGCAGCGGAATTGCCCTGTCAAAAATCCTGAAATCGCTGATCAATACTTTTCTTTTACGTTCATACAATGAGTATACCACGGGATAGTACAGCATAATAATCCGTGAATCGAAAGCAAGAATGCTGCCGTCAGTCATTTTGAAACTGTTTTTCCGGAAATCATTCGAGTTGAAACTAATCTCATTTCCGGGGTTGATGATACTCCCTTTATGTAATACATTCATGCCTTCCGTAGTGGAAATCCACATATCTCCATCCCGGTTCGCTACTATGCTGTTTATGAAATCAGTCTTAAGTCCATCAGTCTGGCTGATATTCCTGTATTCACCTTGCCCTGATTTTATATACACACCGCCGCCGAATGTTCCTATCCAAAGATTACCCTTGTCGTCCCGTTCAAAACAGTTGACCGTATTGGACACCATTTTTACTGCTGAATCCTTCACCGTTATGGTGTAATTCACAATACTGTCCGACAGCGTAAACACTTCTGCATAACCGTTTCCCCCGTTATACCCTAAGAGAAAGGAATTGCTGTGATGAAAAAAACGGGAGAGGTTAACTATATCGTCTGTTTTTAATGAAGTATCAGCACCCCGTACCTTTTCAGAAAAATGCCTGATGAGCCGGAGGTCATGATCAAACTGGTACAATCCATAGCTCCATGTAGCTACCCATATCCGCATGGCCTGGTCAGCAACCATAGAAGTTCTGACCGGGAAAAAACCCGGGAATTGCTTTTCGATCTTTTTCAGGATATGGTTGTACCTGAAGATCCTTTCCACGGTAGTGATGAATAATACCGAATCCCCGTAAGCAAACAACCCGGTGATTTTTTTTTGAAACTCCGGTTGTAATATTTTCAGCAGTTTGTTACCCTCCAGGTCCATTCTGTACAATCCGGTATGTGTGTTTAACCATAATAATCCGGGCCTTGTTTGACTTTGAACAATTTCAATAATGGTTACCTGTTTTCCCGTTAATGAATCACGGGGCACCGGCAGGTACACTTTATTCTGCCGGCTCTTATCATAGATACTAATACCCCGGGAAGAGCAAAACCAATAACTGCCGTCTGGTGCAATGTACAGGTAACTCAGCACATCGGTAATTGGCGACTGGCTGTGCACTGGCGACAAGATCATGGAATCAATGCTGTTGTTGGCAGGATCAAATACCACTGACCGCTTCTCCCAGAAAAAAATCCATACCCTGTTTTTATCATCCACAAATATCCTGCGGGGAGCATGGGTGTATTTTAACGGAAATTCGGCCAGGCTGTTGGTAAACGGATTGAACCTGCACAATTTGTTTCGCTTCAAATCCGGGTACCAGATCATTCCGGATGAATCACGGGTAAATGCGGCGTATTCAGCGTTTCTGAACAGGCTTATGTTACCAGGGTCATTACCCCGGTGATAAAATTTTCTTTTCTGCCTGTCGAAATAAATAAACCCTTTTGCAGTGATGCCCCAAAACCCATCCAGATTTTTGTCATAGACAATGCTATTTATTTTGACAGCTGAAAAATCAACTGATTTTCCATCTGGGAAATAAGGTTCCAGTAAATTCTTTTTGATGTCATATTTCCACAGCCCGAAAGTACTTGCCCAGATATTTCCCTCTTTATCCATTTTCAACCCGGTGATCCAGTTCAGCCTGTCTGTAGGAAACCCCGGATGACGAAGAATGATTCGGATAAACCGGTTTTCTCTTTTTTTATAACAAGTCAGCCCGTATAATGTCCCGATCCAGATATCTCCGTTCACATCTTCCAGCAAATTGGTGCAATGGTTGTGCGAAAGTGAATTGGAATCCTGCATGCTCCTGTAAAATGACCTGATATTTGTACCATCAAACCTGTTCAGCCCGTTTTCAGTAGCAATCCAGTAAAAGCCATCCCTGTCGCAGATAACAGCTGTAACGCTTGAAGAAGATAAACCATGTTTTTTTTCAAGAGTGTGAAAAACAGATCCCTGTTTTTGTGCATGCATCACAGCGGCACAAAACAGCACCGATATAAAAAGGAAGAGTCGTGAACCAGGCATGCCGGACATGTTATGATTTTTAAACCCGGATTTCCAATTTACAAAAAAACAGGTATATGCATCCCTGCTGTAAATGTTTGCCTTCACCTGTTAGCCAATAACACCGCTGCCACCACACCTGCCGTTTCGCTGCGAAGCCGTGTTTCACCAAGTGTAACCGGAACAAAATTGTTTTGCAAAGCCAGTTCAATTTCCTGCCTGGTAAAATCACCTTCCGGACCAATGAGGATGAGGGATGAGTGATGAGAGATGAGTGATGAAAGTGGCCTTCTTTCACTTTCAGTACAATGAGCTATAAATTTCTGTGGATGGTAAAATTGTTGAATTGTTAAATGGTTAAATTGTTTTGGTTCATGCAAAACCGGCAGCCAGGTTTGCTGCGATTGAAGCATGGCGCTGATGCAGATGGCATTCATCCTGTCATACCGGAATTTTTGTTTCTCTGTTCTTTCGCAAATAAGCGGAATGATTTCTGAAACACCAATCTCTGTTGCTTTTTCCAAAAACCATTCAAAACGGCCGGTGTTCTTGAGTATTGAAATCCCAATAATGATTTTTCGAGAGCCGTGACCCGATAGCAATCGGGTCGTGAGACGTGAGTCAATTACTCTCACCGCACAATGCTTCTTGTGTGCTTCAGCAATTTCTGCAGTAATTAAATTTCCTTTCCCGTCCGTCAGGTTCAGCTTTTCTCCTTCCTTCATTCTTAAAACCTGCGCCACATGACGGCTGGTATCTTCATCCAATACAATTTCTTTTTGTGAAGGATTAAATTCTTTGATATAAAAAAAAGGAAGTGTCATACAAAAAAAAAAATCCCGCAGCCTGCGGGACAAATCTAAAATCAAATCCCGATAATTATCGGGACCGAAATCCGCAATTCAGAACGGTGTTTCTCCCTCTTCATCACTGAATGGCAAATCGTTCATCTTGCTCCCGGTTTGAATGTAAAGTTTGGCTCCGCCTTCGGTATCAGCATCAGGCACCGGTTTCCAGCTGCCGGGCGGCAGGCCAAGGCCGGCCAACCCGCTGCCGTCATCTTCCACAAATTTCTGAATATGCAGCAGCGCTTTCAGCTTTACGGTATCCAAAGCACCATTCCGGTGCTTGGCAATGCGCACATGGGTTTCACCTTTATTGCTTTCACCCATTTCATTGGCGGTGATATCGTAATACTCGGGACGATACAGGAACATCACCAGGTCGGAGTCCTGTTCGATGGCGCCTGATTCACGCAGGTCGCTCAGTTGCGGAATTTTGGCGCCTTCTTTTCTTTTCTCCACTTCGCGGCTCAGCTGCGAGAGGGCAACGATAGGAATATTCAATTCCTTTGCCAGCGCCTTCAGGTTACGAGAAATATTACTAATCTCCTGTTCCCGGTTGGCATTGCGGTTTTCACCGGTGCCGCTCATCAGTTGCAGGTAATCGAGCAGCACCAGCCCTATATTGTGTTTGTTTTTTAAACGGCGGCATTTGGCCCGCAATTCAAAAATGTTCAGCGCCGGTGTATCATCAATAAAAATAGGCGCCTTTGCCAGCCTTTGAATACCCCGGGCATAGAGTTGTTTCATTTCATGTTCTTCCAGTTTGCCGCGGGCAATTTTCTCCAGCCATATTTCACTTTCTGCCGCAAGAATCCGCTGTACCAGCTGCCCGGCACTCATTTCAAGGGAAAAAAAAGCAATGGGTGTGGGTTTACTTGCATGCAGTGCAGCATTGCGTGCCAGGTTCAGTGCAAATGCCGTTTTACCAACCGATGGTCTTGCTGCAAGGATGATGAGGTCGGTATTTTGCCAACCGTAAGTAATGCGGTCAAGCGAAGCAAAACCGCTGGGCACCCCGGACACATCTTCGTTTTTATGCCGCAGGTCTTCAATGCGCTGAATGGTTTTTACCAGCACCGAATCAATGGTATCAAAATTCTTGCGCAGGTGTGTGCTGGTTATTTCGAACAGTTTGCTTTCAGCATCATCCAGTAAATCGAAAACATCTGTGGAATCTTCGTACGCATCGCCGATAATCTCACCGCTGACTCTTATCAGTTCACGCTGTATGAATTTTTGCAAAATGATTCTTGCATGGGTTTCCACATGCGCCGAAGACACTACTGAATTGGTAAGCCTGGTGACATAATAAGCACCGCCGATCATATCGAGTTCTTCACGGGTTTTCAGTTCTTCGGACACCGTGAGTATATCTATCGGCTTATTTTTTTGGGCCAGCCCCTGCATGGCCCGGAAGATGCGCTGGTGTGCATCCACATAAAAACATTCCGGCTTCAGTATTTCAATCACCACATCAAATGCATTTTTCTCCAGCATGATGGCGCCCAGTACGGCTTCTTCCAGGTCTTTTGCCTGCGGCGGAATTTTGCCATATAATAAGCTGCTGAGGTCGGCGCTTGTTTTTCTTCTTTGCTTGCGGTCTTTATTGAGATTGGTAAGTTCCATCGTTGAAGCAGGGCGATAAAGATTTTAACCATTGATTTTTCACCAATGACTATCGGGTTAGTATTCCAGCCTTATAAAACTGATTAGTTGGTTTTAGTTCGGAACGTTCTCCCTCAGTCAGACGGCGAATATAAAATCCAAATGTGTTATCAAAAAAATTTTTCTTTCTGCACGAAAACTTCACAGGTTTTTCCACAAATGGTTTTATAAATGCGTCTGTGTAATTTATAAAAAATAATCCGCCTATCCTATTTAAATTATTACCACACCTGAATAAAAATTCTTCTGGCTTCAATCTTTTATCTTTGCCTGCCTTCCCGGGCGCTGACAATCCCGAGCGGGGAAGGCTCAATTTTTAACCCGGCGGATTTATTTTATCAAATGACTATTTCTTATAAATGGCTGAGTGAATATTTGCCTGTAAAAGTTGAACCCGATCGCCTGGCCCGCATTTTATTTTCCATCGGGCTTGAAGTGGAGGCTTTTGAAAAATATGAAGAAATCAAAGGCGGGCTGAAAGGTCTTGTGATTGGTGAAATACTGTCCACTGAAAAACATCCCCATGCAGATAAGCTCACACTTACTAAAGTTAGTACCGGCAACAGCGAGCCTTTGCAGATTGTTTGTGGCGCACCAAACGTGGAGGCCGGTCAAAAAGTGCTGGTGGCAACCGTGGGCACTACTATTTACCCCATCAACAGCGAACCCATCACCATGAAAGTGGCAAAAATCCGCAATGTAGAAAGCTTCGGCATGATTTGCGCCGAAGATGAAGTGGGCCTGGGTACTTCGCATGAAGGCATCATGGTGCTGGACAAAAAAGCAAAAGTAGGATCGGCTGCTGCGGAATATTTTCAACCGTATGAAGACTGGATTTATGAAATCGGCATCACGCCCAACCGCATGGAGGCCATGAGCCACTGGGGCGTAGCCAGGGATGTGTGTGCTTACCTGAATCATCACGAGAAAAAAAATATCAGGCCGCATCCCGTAGCCTCGGGACCGAATCCGGATAGTTTTAAACCCGACAATAATTCGTTACCCATCACCGTATCGGTAGAAAATAAAAATGCCTGCAGGCGATACAGCGGCGTAAGCATTGCAGGTGTCACAATAAAAGAATCCCCTAAATGGCTGCAACAAAAACTGAAAGCCATCGGGCTGCGGCCCATCAATAATATTGTTGACATTACCAACTTCATTCAGCATGAAACCGGTCAGCCGCTTCATGCTTTTGATGCGGATGAAATACGGGGCAAAAAATTGGTGGTGAAAAATCTGCCTGAAGGAACAAAGTTTGTGACCCTGGATGAAAAAGAAAGAACGCTGAGCAGCGAAGACCTGATGATTTGCGATTCCGAAGGAGGCATGTGCATGGCAGGTGTGTTTGGTGGATTACATTCGGGAGTAACGGAAAAAACAAAAAATATTTTCCTGGAAAGCGCCTGGTTTAACCCCGTTGACATCCGCAAGACCAGTTTCCGTCACAATCTGCGTACCGATGCAGCCACCCGGTTTGAAAAAAATATTGACATCTCAAATACCGTGACGGTACTGAAGCGTGCCGCACTGATGATTAAAGAAATGGGCAGCGGAAAAATTGCTTCTGACATTGCAGATGTATATCCCGAGCCGGCCGATAAAATACAGGTGTCGCTCAGGTATCATTATTTGAAAAAGCTTAGCGGCAAAAACTATCATCCCGACACGGTGAAGGATGTGCTGGAAAATTTAGGATTTGAAATAGTGAAAGAAACTATTGATGAAATACGGGTAGCGGTGCCTTACAGCAAACCGGATATTCTGTTGCCTGCCGACCTGGTGGAAGAAGTATTGCGAATTGACGGCCTGGATAATATCGAGATTCCGTCGGCCATCACCATCACGCCGGCAGTGGAAGAAAACTACCTTGGGTATGCACTGAAAGAAAAAGCATCCAACTACCTGGCCGGTCTTGGTTTTCATGAAATGATGACCAACTCCATCACCAACGCTGCTTACTTTTCCGGGGAGGAGCAAATGCACATGGTGAAAATGCTGAACAGCCTGAGCGCCGAACTGAACATCCTGCGGTCTTCGCTTTTTGAAACCAGCCTGGAAGTAGTGGCCCATAACCTGAACCATCGTAATTCCGATTTGAAACTTTTTGAATTTGGCAAAGGATATTCCACTTCCGGGCCGGGCAAGTTTCATGAAATGGAGCAACTCTGCATGACAATTAGCGGCAACGTGAATGAACAAGGTTGGAAATTAAAAAGCCAGCCGGCAGATTTTTATTATTTGAAAGGTGCACTATCGTCAGTACTCAGGCTGCTTGGAATAAATGATTATGTTGTTGAATCATTGCGGGCTCCAAAACTCGATAATCACATTATATATAAAGTAAACGGAGAAATAATTGCCGGCACCGGCGAGGTCACGAAAAAAGTACTTGCACAGTTCGACATCAAACAGCCGGTGTTTTTTGCCGTACTTCATTGGGATGCGGTGCTGAAACTGTCAGCCTTGCAAAAGCCTGTCATTAAAGAGCTGCCCCGCTTCCCGTCGGTAATGAGGGACATTTCAATGGTGGTGCCAAAGCAAATGGCTTATCATGAGGTGGAGAAAACGGTGAATAAATTACGGCTTGCCAAATTGCAGGAGGTGAAACTCTTTGATATATTCGAAAGTGAAAAGCTGGGCGCCGGTAAAAAATCCATTGCCGTCAGCTTCACATTTCTCGACGAGGAAAAAACGCTGACCGATAAAGAAATTGACGGCTGGATGGAAACAATCAGGACGGCGCTGGAAAGAGAGCTTGGCGCTGAAATTCGTAAATAAATATTCAATGTTCAATATTCAATAATCAACTGTGAAAGATGTCGGAAATTGAAAATTGAGCATTGAACGTTTCCCGGATAAACCAAAGACATGTCTGACCTGGAAGTTCAATTAAAACGTATTCAGGAAAAGCTGCAGTTGCTGGTGAAGCAGCATAGCGCCTTGCAGAAGGAAAACCTTCGCATGAAAGCCGAACTGGAAACCAGCTCCCGCAACAACCTGGTGCACCAGCAGCTGATTGACGACCTGAAACAACAGGTGGAAGTTTTAAAAATTACTTCCGGCGACTGGGACGAAAAAGACAAACAGGAATTTGAAAACCGGATTAATTCGTATATCAGGGAAATAGACCGCTGTATTGCGCTTTTAAGCGAATAAATGAAATACCGGGTAACAGGGAACCCGTTCTTTTTTACTCATTACTCATCACTCATTACTCATTTTATGACCGAACAACTCATTCCCGCCACCATCGTAATTGCCGACCGCAGCTACCGCATCAAGCTACAGCCAAAAGATGAAGAAGTGGTGCGGAAAACAGTGAAAACCATCAACGACAAAATACTTGAGTTCAAAACCCAGTTTGCCGGCAAGGATATGCAGGATTATGTATCCATGGCACTGGTGTGGTATGCCACCGAGCAAAATGAAGCCTCCGCCATTGAAGTGGAAAAAGAGAATCTCGCCGATAAGCTGAACCTGATTGAACGGATGCTGGATGGGCAGCTGCAATCCTGAATTCCAGCCTTCACTTTACCAGGAATATTAACTTGCAAACCTTCAAGGTATATTGAAAACCTTTCTCACCGGTAACTACAACTTTGTTTTCCTCCCCTTCATCTCTTTTTGTATCTTCGCTGATTACCCGGCCGTTAGCAGTGAAACTTATGCCCGGCAGCGGGGAAAATTTAAAACAACCATCGTGAACATTTTCAAACACAAAATTCATGGATCCGAATATATTGTTTGCCATCATTGGAGGCGCTGCCCTTGTCATCGGCATTTTAGCGGGTAAGCTTATTTTCTCCAAAAGCACCAAAAGAAAGATTGCCGAAGCCGAACAACAAGCTCAAAAAATCATTAAAGATGCCGAACTGAGAGCCGAAACCATCCGGAAAGAAAAAGAACTTGAGGCTAAAGAACGATTTGTACAACTGAAAGCCAATCATGAAAAAGATGTGATGGAGCGTAACCGGAAGCTGGGCGAAATGGAAAACCGCATCCGCCAGAAAGAACAAACCATCAACCAGAAAGAAAATAACCTCGACAAACACATCAAAGAAAACGAGGCCATTAAGGATAACCTCAACCGGCAGATTGAGCTGGTGAACATCAAGCGTACCGAGCTTGAAAAGCACCAGGAAGAACATATCCGCCGCCTTGAAAAAATAGCCGCCCTCACTGCCGAAGAAGCCAAGACCCAGCTGGTGGAAAGCCTGAAACATGAAGCACAAACCAAGGCGCTGGCCCTACAGCAGGAAATAATTGAAGACGCCAAACAAAAAGCCAACAAAGAAGCAAGAAAAATTATTATTCAAACCATACAGCGCACCGCCGCCGAACAGGCTATTGAAAATTCAATCACAGTATTCAACCTCGAAAGCGACGAAATAAAAGGCCAGATCATCGGCCGTGAAGGACGAAACATCCGTGCCATTGAAGCCGCCACCGGTGTTGACCTGATTGTGGACGACACTCCCGAAGCCATTGTGCTATCATCATTTGACCCGCTGCGCCGGGAGATTGCACGCCTGAGCCTGCAGCGTCTTGTTGCCGATGGCCGCATACACCCGGCAAGAATTGAAGAAGTGGTAGAGAAAACTAAAAAACAAATTGAAGAACAGGTGATGGAGATTGGTGAAAGAACCGTTATCGAACTGGGTATTCATGGCCTGCATAAAGAACTGGTGAGAATGGTTGGCCGCATGCGGTTCCGCTCTTCGTATGGTCAGAATCTTCTTATGCACAGCCGCGAGGTGGCAAACCTTTGCGCCATCATGGCTTCCGAGCTTGGACTGAATCCCAAACTGGCAAAACGTGCCGGCCTGTTGCACGACATTGGTAAAGTGCCCGATGAAGAAACCGAACTGAGCCATGCACTGCTTGGCGCCAAACTGGCCGAAAAATATGGTGAAAATCCAGCCGTGGTAAATGCCATCGGTGCCCACCACGATGAAATTGAAATGCAATACGTCATTTCACCCATAGTGCAGGCCTGTGATGCTATCAGTGGAGCAAGGCCGGGTGCCCGCCGCGAAATCATGCAGCAATACCTGCAGCGCATCAAAGACCTTGAAACCATGGCCATGACCTACAACGGGGTTGAAAAAGCCTATGCCATCCAGGCTGGCCGTGAACTGCGGGTAATAGTGGAAGCCGATAAAGTAAGCGACCAGGATTCGGAAAAACTTTCTTTCGAACTGGCGCAGAAAATACAAAACGAAATGACCTTCCCCGGCCAGATAAAGGTGACTGTTATCAGGGAAAAGAGGGCAGTGAATGTAGCCAGATAGGCGATTTTAGATTGTAGGGAGAATCCCTGTTAGTCAATGAATTCTTGCATTGCCAGGGTGTTCTTTAAAAATCTAAAATCCTAAATCTAAAATCTAAAATCTTTACCTTACTTTTGCGACCCGCAAAAACTGAAGAATATGGACGCCATAGCATTTGTACACGAGCAACTGACTGGTAAAAAAGAAATCCCGGATTTCAGACCCGGCGACAATATTACCGTTCACTATAAAATCATCGAAGGAAACAAAGAACGTATCCAAAGCTTTAAAGGTGATGTAATTAAAAGACAGGGTAAAGGCGCCACAGCCACATTTACCGTCCGCAAAATTTCTGACGGCATCGGTGTGGAAAGACTTTTCCCCCTTTATTCGCCCAATATTGATTCCATTGAAGTAAATAAAAGCGGCCGGGTACGCAGGGCCAAACTTTACTACCTGCGCAAACGCAGCGGCAAAAGTGCAAGAATCCGCGAAAAGCGACTTGCCACCGAGACTGCCGAATAAACCAGAACATCTTTATGCAAGCGGCCCGTACTACCGGCCGCTTTTTTTTAGTTGGCAGGCGATTAACAAATAAATTCAATGCGAAGAGCAATTTGTATTAACTTTGATACCCTAAATTTTCAGATATGCCAAATCTTGGATGGACCGAAATTCTTTTGATAGCCTTTATCGTTTTACTGCTTTTCGGCGGCAAAAAAATACCCGAGTTGATGCGTGGCCTTGGCAGAGGCGTCCGTGAATTCAAAGATGCCCGCGACAATGTGAAAAGGGAAATTGAAGAAAGCGTGGAAAAAGACACCAAGACGTCTTCGTGATAACCGAAGCGCAAAACATTTTACTTATCGTTTATAAAGGCTCCAGCTTTTGTTTGAATACTCCACTGTTCAACAATATCATCTTGAATTAAACCAGGATAAAACTTCCTGCACAGAAGCCGTTCGTTTTTACCTTGATAAAATTGAAGGTTCAAAACATCTCAATGCATTCGTGCATGTGTATGCCGGTGAAGCAGTACAGCGTGCCGCCGAACTTGATAATAAAAGAAAAGAAGGCAAGCCGCCTGGTAAACTGCATGGTGTGGTGGTGGCCATTAAGGATGTAATTTGCTACAAAAACCACCCGGTGAGTGCTGCTTCCGGTATTCTCAGAAATTTTACTTCACTCTATAACGCTACCGCCGTTCAGAAACTTTTACAGGAAGAAGCCATCATCATCGGCAGCACCAACTGCGACGAATTTGCGATGGGCTCCACAAACGAAAACTCGGTGTATGGCAAGGTGTTGAATGCCCTGGATGAAACTCGGGTACCCGGCGGTTCTTCAGGGGGCTCGGCAGTGGCCGTGCAGGCCGGGCTTTGCATGGTTTCACTCGGCAGCGATACAGGCGGCTCGGTTCGCCAGCCGGCCGACTTCTGTGGTATTGTCGGGCTGAAACCCACCTATGGCCGCATATCCCGCCACGGACTTATTGCTTATGCCTCTTCATTTGACCAGGTTGGAATTTTTGCTAATACCGTGGATGATGCCGGCCTGGTGCTGGAAACAATTGCCGGCGCGGATGATTACGACAGCACGGCTTCGCAAAATCCGGTTGAAAATTTTTCAGACCTCTCCCTAATCACCTCCAAAGGAGGGGGGCAAAAGCAGGCAAAATTCCGTTTTGCATATTTTAAAGAAACGCTGGAGCATCTTTCGCTTGACCCCGAAATTGCTTCATCCGTTTACCGGCTGATACAGCAACTAAAAGCTGACGGCCATGAAGTAAATGAAATGCATTTTGAATATCTCGATTACATTGTACCTGCTTATTATATTCTCACTACAGCCGAAGCCTCTTCCAACCTGGCCCGCTACGATGGTGTGCGGTACGGCTACCGTTCAGAAAAACCTGCCGCTGATTTGATTGAATTTTACAAACACAACCGCAGCGAAGGTTTCGGCAAAGAAGTAAAGCGAAGAATTATGCTCGGCACTTTTGTACTCAGTACCGGCTACTACGATGCCTATTTTACCCGGGCACAAAAAGTACGGCGCAAGCTGGTAGATAAAACCAATGAAGTTTTTCAGACAAATGATTTTATCATCATGCCCGTTTCGCCATCCGTGGCATTTAAGATTGGCGAAAAAGTAAATGACCCCATTGCCATGTATCTTGCTGATATATATACCGTGTTTGCCAACCTTACCGGTATTCCCGGTATTTCACTTCCTTTATTCACTCACTCCACCGGCATGCCCTTTGGTGTGCAGTTAATGGCAAAACAGTTTAACGAGCTATCTTTGCTGCAGGCTTCAAAACAACTGATGCAAAGAAAGAAAATACCGGAAGAAACCCGTGGCTAAAAAATTTCCCGTTCATGCAGAAAACAGCGGCGCTGATAGCTTTTATTCTTTTTTTCATACCCGGCATTGCACAACAAACCGCGGTGGATACTTCGGTTAAAAAAAATGCTGTACTCCCCGACGCATCTGCTGATTCTCTCAGCCCCGTTGTAATGTTGCACGACCCGAAAGAAGGTTTTAAAAACCTTTTTGTGTCAAATCCCGGCGAAGAACAGGAATTTAATACTGCACAACTCAATCCGCGTGCCATCAGCTTTGTGCAGGATTACATGCAGAAGCATAAAAAGAATCTTGAAAAACTGAAAGGCTGGGGCCGCCCTTATTTCGATATGATTGATGCGGTACTTACCTATCATGGACTTCCCCGCCAACTGAAATACCTTGCCGTGATTGAATCGTACCTGAAAACCTATGCCGTATCATGGGCCGGCGCTGTAGGGCCCTGGCAGTTTATGCCTGCTACTGCCCGCCGCTTTGGGCTCCGGGTGAATGCCTATCTTGATGAAAGAACAGATTATTACAAAAGCACGCATGCCGCTGCCCGCTACCTGGTAGAACTTTACAATACTTATGAAGACTGGCTACTGGTGATTGCGGCATACAATGGCGGCGCCGGCAATGTGGATGCAGCAATAAAAAAAAGCAAGAGCCGTAATTTCTGGAGCCTGCAGCATTACCTGCCGGCCGAATCGAGAGACCATGTTAAAAAATTCATCGCCACGCATTACATCATGGAAGGCGAAGGCGGTGTGACCACACTTACAAAAGAAGAAACAGAAGAATTGAAACTGGCATCGGCAAAAAATCCGGCGGCAAAAAATTTAAGCGAAGCGGAACTGAACAATTCAAAAACCCAAAACATAAGCGGCCGCTACAATTCGGTTGTTATTGCCAGGCACACATTGTTTTCCATTACCGAATTTAACCGCTACAATCCCGACTTCGACAAGCTGATTTCACTAAACGGCAAATACGAGCTGCGGCTCCCGGCCGACAAAATGGATATCTTTATTGCCAGGCGCTTCGACATTTTGAATGAAAGCTTACAACTGCTGCTGGACAATTTCAGGCAGTCGCTTTCTGCCCCGGGAAAAAATTCACCGGAGAAAAAACCGGGGAAATGATTTTACGGGAACAGTTTAAGATATTAGTGACAATTTCATTGCTTCCGCCTTCAGCAAACACTCCTCGTATTCTTTTTCAGCATCACAATAAAAAGTAATACCTGAACCGGCCTGGTAGGAAAGATACTTTTCCCCGGCATTGTACATAATGCTCCTGATGACTACATTAAAATCAAAATCACCCGGCGGTGTGATATAACCCACAGCACCGGAAAAAATTCCCCGCCTGGATTTTTCATACCGCTCAATCAGTTCCATCACTTTTCGCTTCGGGGCTCCTGTCATGGAGCCCATAGGAAATGTGGCGCGGATGATTTCTGTAAAGGAAATATCATCCTGCAGCTCCCCGCTCACCGTCGAAATCATCTGGTGCACCTGCGGAAAAGAATAAATGCCGAACAGCTCATCCACCTTCACCGATCCTTCTTTACATACCCGGGCCAGGTCGTTGCGCACCAGGTCCACCACCATCACATTCTCCGAGCGGTCTTTTCTGTTTTCAAAAAGCGACTGCCGGCTTTTTTCATCCTTCTCCGCATCCTGCAAAAAACGTTTTGAAGTGCCTTTGATGGGCTGTGATAAAATTTTATTTCCTGTTTTTTTCAAAAACCTTTCCGGGCTGGCACAAATCAGGAATTTATCATCCAGCTTGTACAAAGCGGAAAAGGGATTGGGCGAAGCAGCGCTGAGTTTTTGAAAAACGGTCAGCGGATCAATCACCGCCTGCCCGGCAAAAAACTCCATGCAGTAATTGATTTCATAACAATCGCCGCGGAGAATATGTTTCTTGAGCTGGTCAATCGTTTCCACATATTCTTTCCTGGAAACCCTTTGCTGAATCTTAAAACTATTTTGCCCCGAAACAGAATCTGCGATTTCAACGTGCATTATCTCCCGGAAAATTTCTGCTGCATCTGCGGCTCCCTCAATTTCCATCCGCCAGCTGGCGGATTCGTTTTTGGCCAGCCGGATGATGATTTCCGGTTCAAAGAAAAAAACATCGGGAAACCCGGTAGGGTCCGGATGCGCAGAAGTGAGGGATTCAATTTCGTTTTTCAAATCATAGGCAAGATGCCCGAATTGCCAGCCGGGGTTAGTTTCGAGATATTTCTGCAGTGCAGGCAGCGCATTACCTGCATCGGCTGTAAAACTTTTTTTTACACCGGCAGCCAGCAGGCACTCCAGCGAATGATGCTGCGACGGGTAACCATGATTGTCGAGGAAACAAAAAATGCTGAACCGGTCGGCCCAGTTCAGCATTTTCTTCTTCACCACACCAAAATCATTAACAACAAAATGGCAGTTAGTATTGGCGGCATTCAAATTATAAACGCAAAGAAAAATCCGTATTAAAAATCATCCTCTTCATCGTCATCATAGGAATCGTTGAAAAAACCCATTTCCTTAAACTCTTCATCTACTTTAAAATCGTCCTCATCGGCGGCACCTTTTTTACCTCCTCCTTTTTTGCCTTTGGAGGCAGGCATATCAAATTCATCAAAGTCCGGATCCCACTCCTCTTCTTCTTCAGGTTTTTCCCATTCATCCACTTCTTCATAATCGTCGTTGTTGTCATCGTCTTCATCACGTACTTTTTTGGATGCGGCTTTACCGCCTTTTTTCGATGACTTCAGTTCCATTTCATTCTCTTCCGGGTCTTCGTCCTCATCCTCCTCTTCTTCCATTTGTTTCTTAGGCTTCGATGAAGCTTTTTTATCTTCATTACCGGAAGATGGCTTATGAATTTTACCCGCAGCCTTTTTTCCCTTATCAGATTTCATGGTCATGTTCCAATAATTTTACCTGTGTAAAATTTCAGCGAAGTTTTAAAACTTCCAAATTTTTATAAATTATTTTTTGGTATACGATTTTTCAGAAAAGTGAGACGATCTGCTCCCGGCCCGGCCCGTTGGATATATACTGCACTTTCACTCCGAGATATTGATTGATAAACGACACATAATGCTGCATCGCTTTCGGCAAATCTTTCTCACATTTTACAGCAGTTGTATTGGTATTCCAGCCGGCGAATGTCTGGTAAACGGGCTGTAGATTGATGCCGGTCATCTGGTAGGGTATTTCCCCGCAATGTTTCCCGTCAACCTGGTACGCCGTACAAACCTTCAGTTGTTCAAATGCATCCAGCACATCGGCCTTGGTCATGATGAGTTGAGTAGCTCCATTTATCATGCAGGCAAATTTCAGCGCCACCAGGTCAATCCATCCGCAGCGGCGTGGCCGGCCCGTGGTTGCGCCGAATTCATTCCCGATTTTTCTTATTTCATCGCCGGTGGCATCGTGCAGCTCGGTAGGAAAAGGCCCGCTGCCCACCCGTGTGCAGTATGCTTTTGTTACACCCAGCACTTCTCTTATCTTCTGCGGCGCTACACCCAGGCCGGTGCACACACCTGCCGAAATGGTGCTGGATGAAGTGACAAATGGAAAAGTGCCGAAATCAATATCAAGCATACTGCCTTGTGCGCCTTCGGCCAGCACTTTTTTTCCGGCGCCCAGCAGGCTGTTTATAAAATATTCACCATTCACAATGTTGAGTCCCTTCAGAAACTCTGCCGCTTCAAAAAAATCATTTTCCCATGCAGAAATGTCTTCATCAAACCCGTAAGTATCGAGCAATTGGCGATGCTTGTGGTATAATTTTTTATACGCCTGATTAAAATCCGGCTTCAGCAAGTCGCCCACACGCAACCCGTTGCGGCCTGTTTTATCCATATAAGCCGGCCCGATGCCTTTCAATGTGGAGCCTATTTTTTCATTGCCTTTCGAAAGTTCGGATGCTTTGTCGAGTGCACGGTGTGTGGGTAAAATAAGATGCGTACGGTCGGAAATAAAAAGATTTTTTTTCAGCTCAACACCGAACGAAGTTACCGTGCCTGCTTCTTTCTTCAGAATCACAGGGTCGAGCACTACGCCATTGCCGACGAGGTTAAGTGTGTTTTCATGAAACACACCGGAAGGAACCTGGTGCAGCACTACTTTTTTATCGCCCACATACAATGTGTGCCCCGCATTGGGCCCGCCCTGGAAACGGGCAATCACATCATACCCCGAAGCAAAAAAATCTACAATCTTCCCTTTGCCTTCATCGCCCCACTGCAAGCCAAGAATTACATCTACCATAATACCCCCCGCCCCATAGGAGGGGTCAATCTCCCCCCGGTCTGGGTTACATTATTTTTATTGTTTCAAAAATATATTTTTTGGCCAGCTTAAATACTGCTATTAAGCTTCTGTTGCCCCGAACATTCGGGGCTCCGTTCAACTTTTTCAATTCTGTTGAACAATTTTTAATCTGCAAGCAAAACGCGGCAAAAATAAGGGAAGGAAAAACAGCCAGCGAAATAATTTCTTCGACATTTTATATGCAAAGCCTGCCGAACGAATTGTAGAAAAACCGCATTCTGTACAAATCATTCCGGGTAATCAGTTCTGATGCTGCTTCCTGAAGCAGAGGTTTATCTTATTAATGTCACCGTTCCCTTCTTTGTAATCAGCCTTCCGTCTCTTGTCACTCCCTGCACCATCCACACATAAGTACCGCTGGACTGCTCCACTCCGCCTAGGCGTCCATCCCACCCTTCGTGTAAAACATTGGTTGAAAAAATCAATTGCCCCCAGCGGTTGTACACCCTGAAATAATTCAGCTTCACAATACCGACAGGGAAAGGTTTGAATTTGTCATTTTTCCCATCGCCATTGGGAGTAAATCCTGTGGGCATATATATGTCGGGGCCCTTGTACACTTTGATGGTAACTGTGCCATCGCCGCGGCAGCCGGCTGAGGTAGTGGCAATCACATTGAAGGTAACATCGCTTGTTACAGTAAGCACGGGGTCAGGAACAAAAGGATTGCTCAATCCTGCCGGCGGACTCCATGTGTAATTGGTGCCGGCCGAAGCAGCAAGCAACTGAAACTGGTCGCCGGCAAAAACAACCGTATCGGAAGGATACGTTCTTACTATAATCGGGGGTGTCACATTTACTACCACCTGGTCCTGTACAAGTGAGGAGCATCCATTGGCATCAATCACACTCAGGCCGTAAGTAATGGTTTGCGCCGGTGTGGAAAGCGGATTGAAAACCGAAGCGCTGCTTAACGATGCAGATGGCGACCATGCAAACTGCACGCCACCCGAGCCCTGCAGGCGATAGCTTTGCCCATAGCAAATATCTCCATCAGCTCCGGCATCAGGTACAGGCGCCCGGTTCACATTTACGATTATCGTATCAATTGCACTGCATAAACCAAATGTAGCTGTCACTATGTACTGTGTTGTAGTGACTGGGTTAGCCACCGGGTTTTGAATAGTTGCATTGTTCAGCGCCGTAGCCGGCGACCACGAGAATTGGTTGGCATTGGTGTTTACGTTCAGTTGTACTGAGCTTCCCTCACAGATTGTTACATCAGGCGCAGGAGTAATACTCAGATTATTGCTTAGCCCGACTGTGATGGATTGCGAAGCTGTGCAGTTATTCGCATCCTTCATCGTCACCGTATAAGTTCCGGGCAGCACATTGAAAATGCCTGAAACCTGGAAATTAATTCCATCAATTGAATACTGCAAAGTGCCGGTGCCTCCCGAACCTGAAGCAGTGATTCGTCCATCAGCTCCGCCATTGCAGCTGGCATCCTGCATGGTAAGATTCAGCATCAGTTGTGCCGGTTGGCTGACAGTAACTGATTGGGTACTTATACAACCATTATTATCCCTTACATAAACAATGAACGTGCCTGCGGACACTGCGAATGAATTTGCAGCCTGGTAATTGACGCCATCAATTGAATACTGGTACGGCGATACCCCGCCTGATGCGGTTACACTGATTTGCCCGCTGTTTTGACCAAAACAAATTACCGGCTGCGTGGTTACCGATGCAGTGATGGCTGCCGGCTGATTGATAGTTACAGATTGCGAATTGGCGCAGGCATTATTATCACGGTAATAAACTGTGTAAGTACCTGCCGGCAGACCTGTGAAAGTATTACTTGCCTGCCATGATACATTGTTCAGCGAATACTGGTAAGGAGCTGTGCCATTTGAAATGTTTACGGTAATCGTTCCGTTTGTTCCGCCGTTGCAGCTTACATCAGTTTTGGTAACCGTTGCATTTAATACTGCACCGGGGCTCACTGTTACGGAATAACTGGAGTTACACCCATTCACATCTCTTACCGTTACTGTATAAGTGGCGGCAGCAAGCCCGGTAAACACATTGCTGTTCTGAAACGGTCCGCCGTTGAGTGAATACTGGTAAGGAGCTGTGCCGTTTGAAGCAGTCACGGTAATTGTTCCGTTGTTTGCACCAGAGCAGGAAGTTGCTGTCGTATTAAAATTAGCTGTTACTCCCGGTCCCTGGCTTACTGTTACAGTAGTGGAACCGGTACAACCGATGGCATCAGTAACGGTAACAGAGTAAGTACTGGCCGCAAGCCCGGTAAATACATTACCTGTTTGCGGCGCTCCGCCATTCAGAGAGTACTGGATGGGTGTATAAACAGACGGCGGCAAAATGGTAATACTGCCGTTGTTTACGCCTGCGCAACTTGTATTGGTTACCGAAGTACCCACGCCAAGATTACCGGTTCTGTTAATGGTGACGTTCATGGTGGAGCTGCAGCCATTGATGTCAGTGGCAAACACAGTATAGCTGCCGGTACCAAGGCCTGTGAAAATATTGCTGCTTTGCAAGGACCCTCCGTTCAATGAATATTGATAAGGTGGCACACCGCTGTTGGCAGGCACATTTACCGTAATGGTTCCGGTGGCGCCTGTAGTGCAATTGATATCTGTAGCTGTTGCCGTGGCGTTGAGCGAGGAAGTTTTGTTTATCGTTATGGTATCTGAAAAAGTCACGGTAGAAGCTGTATCGCTGCAGGATGCATAAGTTGTTTTTACAACAAACTGTTCTGAATTGCCGGTGGGGCAAATATTGGGAAAATTGAGATTAATAAGTCCCGGTGCAGAAAATATAGCAGAGGCCGTAGCTATCAGTGTGCCGCTCAAAGTAAAAATCTGTGAATTGATAAACCGGCTGCTGCCGCCTGACGGAGTGAAGCGGTACGCTTCATTTTGGGCAGTCCAGGAGCCGGCGTTTCTTGATGGTGCAGCCAAGCCTCGTGTTCTTGTCCAGTCCTGTATGCCAATGATGGCAATGTTTCCGTTGAAGCTGCAAAACGGTTTACTTTCAACATAGATATCAATAATGCCTGTGTTTTCGTGTAAAACCATCTGGCTGGTAACCCTGCTTGCCGAACAGTTGTACATAGCTACCTGAGAAAAACTCACAACGAATTTCCGGCAGGGCGCTGCACCTTCAGTTCTCGTTTCTATTTTGTATATGGGGTCTGTTGTTTGAGGAAAAATATCAACATACGGACCCATGATGGCGGCACGGGGATAAAGCGTACCATTGGGAAACGGGCAGGTACCGGCTCCCGGGTTGCCTGTTCCCGTATTGGGAATAGATAAAGGCGGATCCAGGTCCCAGTTATTTCCTGAAAGTACATTGATCATATCGAAAGTAACCACTCCATTGGTGCCCAGCACGCATCTGGTAAACACGCTGTCGTAAAAACAAAATGAAAAAGGAAGAAAGCTGGTGTCGAAAAATTTATCATCCTGGCTGGCGCAGGGCACCGTCATAGCCGGCGCTGATGATACAAACGGAAATGGACTAAAAGAAATGGCCGATACGGTATAATCCGATGTGGTTCGCAGGTCGGGCACCTGCAGGTTTACCGGGGCACAGTTGATGCCGCAGGAAAAATTGATAACAGCATTGTTATTGGTGGAAATACAGTTCTGTGCATTCGTAATCACTGATAACGGACACAAGAAAAGAAAACTCAATATTCCTGCAGTTAGTTTTCTCATTTCATCATCGCATCTGTATAAGCCGGCTTTTGGAAATTGAAAGTTAGCAATTATTCCCGGCAGCTCATAATGCAAAAAACAAATAACCCCTCTCATCGGAGGGGTTTATTAAAATCCTGATTGCAAATGACAGGCGTTCTATTGCTCGGTGGCCGGTTTGGGAAACTCCGTCCACACATCATCGCCGGTGCGGTCAACAGGCAGAGTGTTCAGCCGGTTATAGCGACGCATGTCAATCCAGCGATGGCCTTCGCCATACAGGGCGTAGCGTCTTTGTTTCAGCATTTCATCTATCACTGCCGATTGAGTAACCAGGCCGGCATAATTTGTAAGGCCGGCAGCACTTCTTACTACATTCAGCGCTGTAATTGCATCATTCAGGTTGCTAATGCCGCCAATTTGCGCTTTCGCTTCTGCATATATAAGCAGCAGCTCTTCATTGCGGATGATGGGAACAGGATCCACATTGGTTTTATATACATAAAAATCATAAGCGCTGGTCAATCCGTCTTGTGTTGTTGGCGATGAACGCAGCGAAACTTTGTTCAGCCGGTTGTCGCCAAGTTCAGCCTGGCTTACAAACGAGGGATGAGCCACACGGGTTTCGCCGCTTGAATTCAGCGGGAAAAACATCGGGTTCAGCAGGTCGCCACCGGCTGATGAAAAAAGATAATATACACCGGCTTTTAAATCGCCATTCAGATTGTAAAATGAATTTCCCAATGCAGTCAGCGCATTATTCCAGTCGGCTTTGTACACATACAGTCTGGCTGCCAGCGCCCTGTTGAACTGGGCAAACTGGCCGGCCACTTTGCTGTACAGTGTAGTATTAAACGGGAACGATGTGCTTCCATTCGCACTAAGATCGGTATAGGCCTGGTTCAGCAAACCAAGTATGGCATCCAGCGAAGCATCCTTACTTAGGAATGGGCCCAGGTTATCGGGGTCGGCCACATCCACCCGCACGCCGTTGTTGTAAGTCAGATTCAGCACTATAAGCAACTCATGCGCCATCACAGTACGGGCATAAGCAATACCCACTTTCCGCTGCGCTTCGCTGATAGCTGCTTTTGTATTGGTCAAAGCGCTGATAAGGATATTGCAGTTTTTTACCACCCTGTACCTGGCTGCAAACGGATTGGTGATGTAAAAAGTGTTGTTGTCAAGCGTGGCGCTTCCCTTGCCCAGCAGGTCTGATGTAAAGCGGGGGTCGGAAGTGGAGAAGCGATAATACTCCCTGCCGATGACTCCCACATCATCCCAGTAAAAGGCCTGTGATTCACGCATGGCTGCTTCGGTGCCGGTCACTACATTCTGAATTTCGCTCAGGGTGGCATTGGATGAAATGCTGCCTGCCCCGGGCGCATTGGGATCAGGTATCGCATCAATCTTACAGGACGACAATGGCAGCAGACCTGCTATTGCAATTGATTGAATGAGGAAGAGAAATTTATTTTTCGGTTTCATAAAAAGTTTTTTTAGTGTTGATGCCCTGGTTTCAGAAATTGACGGTTACATTGAAGTGAATGCTTTTAGCTGAAGGGAAGGGTGTTACTTCCACATTGCTCGAAATAGCATTAGCTCCAAAGTTGGACACTTCCGGGTCGTAACTGTTGTAATCAAACTTGTTAATCAGGTTGCGTCCGCTGAATCCCAATTTCACGGCGGCCACATTTTTAAACCATGTTTTGGGAAGTTTATAACTAAGCGCAATTTCCCGCACCCTGAAATAGGAAGCATCTTCAATCCATGGGCTGGCTGTCACACCCAGTGCATTCAGCCGGTACTGGCCATTGTTCATGGCGCCTGACGGATCAAGTGTTTTTTCATCAAAATCAGGTGATGTGCCGAAAATATCTGAAAGCAGCGTGGAAAGATTCACATTATCGCCGCCCTGTTTCCAGTGCATCAATACTGCAAACTCCCAGTTTTTATATGTCAGATTTTCTGTAAATGAAATCTGGAAATCGGGCTCGGCATCGCCAAACACACCAAGTCCTGAAACCGGGTCCTTCTTATCACCGGGGCCGGGAATACCTATTAGTTGTGTCGGGCTCCTGTCCTGTTGAATGCGGTAAGTGCCCAGGGTGGCGCCAAAAGCGCCGGTATTAAATGCAGGCACATCCAGCCTTGCCACATTGGCTTTATTCTTCCAGAAATTTATGAGTGAAGTCCATTTAAATTTGGCATTATTCACCGGCACGGCATTCAATGCCACTTCGTACCCCCGGTTTTCAATTTCGGCCACATTGCGCCAGTTGGTAGAAAAACCAGAAGAGGTAGGAACTACCACATTTAACAACAGATCCTGCACATCCTTTTTGTAATAAGTAAATTCAAGAGTAACTCTATTGCTCAGTATCCCGATATCCAAACCGGTTTCTAATTCCTTCTGCGTTTCGGGTTGCAGCCTTTCATTTCCTCTTGCTGTGGTGATGAGTGAACCCGTCGTACCATTAAATACGGCTGCTACCATCGGAGTGTAAATGGCGCCGAATGGAGCGAAGTTTCCAGACTGGCCATAAGCGACACGCAGTTTCAACTGGCTCACGGCATCCCATTTCCAGGATGGCAGCTCGTGAAAATTAAATGCGCCGGAAGCTTTCGGGTAGTAATAATATTTATCGGCATCGCCGTTCCGCGATGATTTATCGCCACGCAGCCCGGCAGTGATGACAAACAAATCGCGGAAAGAAAATTCTTCCTGTACAAAAAAGCCGCGGTCATTCTGCAGGGTTCTTGCCTGATCTACCTGTATAGAGCCCGCCTGGTTCAGGTTGGTTTGTGTGCCGATGAGTTGTGTAGCCGTATTCAGCACATTATTGATATTAATATTTTCTGCTGTGCCGCCAACTTGCGTGCGGAAACTCAAATCGCTGTTGGGGGTAAAAGTATGTACAAGAAAACCCGCATAGTTTGAGTTGCGTGTAAGGGTTGTACCATAAATGGAGGCACCATTGGTACCGTTGCCGTCTTTTTCAAATTGAAGCTCCCGGGGAAACAACGCCAAAGTGTTCAGCGTATAATAATCAATGCCGCCGCGAAGGATGGCTTTCAGATCATGCCTGTCATTATTAAAAATTTTCCAGGTTGCCTGTCCGCCAAACAGGGTGCGGTTAATTCTTTCTTTATTCTTCACCAGGTCTCTTGTCTGCAGAAAATTGGAAGGAGCAAATGGGTTATTGGGATAGTTGCCGTTGGCATCAGCAAAAAGATTTACCCACGAAGGCGTGGATACAAACGAAATACCCAGCGTGGTGCTGGTGTTGTCGTTGTTAAAATAACCCCGGTTGGCTTCCGACTCCACATAATTGGCATTTAAAGCAAGATCAAGAAAATCGAAAACTTTTTGAGTCAGGTTTAAGCGGAAAGATGATTTCTGATAACCTGTTTTTTTCACAATGCCCTCATCATCTTTGCGTGTGAAACCTACATAGTAGGTAGTGTTATTATTACCGCCGCTTACGCTCATGCGGGTATTATTCATCAGCCCGTTATTGCCATACAGTTCTTCTTCATAGTCATACGTTTTGCGTCCATTTGCCTGGTAAATGGCAAGACCTGAATTGCCGAATGCGGCCTGCACTTTTGCATCATCCCACTGGCGCTGGCCCAGTTTTCTTAATTGCCATTGCTGGCCGATGGAATGCGAAATTTCAACTTTCGGTTTACCGCTTTTCCCTTTTTTGGTAGTTATAATTACAACGCCTGCAGCGGCACGGGACCCATAGATAGCTGCTGCTGATGCACCTTTCAGCACTTCAATCCGTTCAATATCCTCCGGGTCAATATCGGCAATGCGGTTGGAAGGATTGTCCTGATTGGAACTGCTGCCCTGGCCTGCAGCTTTTGATACTATATTCAACCCGGCCGGGATAGCGGAGTTGTCATAATAAATTCCATCCACAATAAAGAGCGGTTGCGAATTGGCCACCAGCGAAGTGATGCCGCGAAGCTTTACTGAAATACCCCCACCCGGTGCGCCGGAGTTGGCCGAAATATTGGCCCCAGTAAGTTTTCCATACAAAGCGCCATCAACTGTTGGCTGCACCGTTGTGCCATTTAGGTCTTTGGCAGAAATAGAAGAAACAGCATTGGCAAGGTTGGTTCGTTTTACAGAGGTGGCAAGACCAGTTACCACCACTTCGCTCAGTTTAGAGTTGTCCACTTCAAGACTTACAGAAACTGTACCGGTTGCATCTACTGTTTTTGAAGTAAAACCAACATAACTGATCACCAGTTTAGGGCTGGTTCCTGTTACTACCAGGCTGAAATTACCATCTGCATCTGTCGTCACAGTTTTGTTGGTTCCCCGAAGTGTTACTGTTGCTCCGGCAAGCGGAGCATTTGAGCCGGCTTCGGTCACCTTTCCGGTAACCGTGGTTTGCGCCATCAGCCACAGGGGTACAAACAGTACCCCCATAAGCAATTTGAGTTTTGCTTTCAGATCTCTCATGGTTATTTTTTTTGGTTAAAAAACAATGCAGGTCTACACGCTGCAATTACAAGCTAAATAAAAAATCTCACCTCCGGAAATACATTCCCGGTTACAGGAAACGCCTTCCACAGGTATGACAATAGAGTAAATAAATCAGGTAAGTGCTGCATCGGTATCGTACCGGTCCACCTTTTCAATTCCGGGGAGTGATTTCAGGCTGGTAACCAGCTCATCCAGTTCTTCCTTATCGTGCACATATAATTTAATATTGCCTTCAAACACTCCTTCTTTTGCTTCAATGGTAAGTGCAGCAATGTTGATGCGCATTTCACCGGAAATAAGGTTGGTGATTTTGTTTACCACACCCACATCGTCAAGCCCCACAATTTTTAAACCGGTGAGGAAGGAAATTTCTTTGTTTTTGGCCCATTTGGTTTTTACAATGCGGTGGGCAAAATTGGCCATCAGCTTGGCGGCATTCGGGCAATTGGTGCGGTGTATCGTTAATCCTTTACCGGTGGTGACAAAACCAAACACATCATCGCCGGGTATGGGTTTGCAGCAGTTGGCAAGATTATAAACAATCCTGTCACCGCTTTCGCCAAAGATGATCAGCTCTGTTTCCTTTTTTGCCAATGGATGCGGAATGCCATCTACTTTTACTTCATGAATCTTGACAGGTTTTGGCGCTTCTATTTTATCGCCAAACACTTTAAAATCTTTCAGCTCCTTGAGGTCAATATTTTTTATAGCCACCTGGTAATACAAATCGAGAGCTGAACTGAGCTTGTAGTACGACCAGAGTTCATCAATATTGTGCTGGTTGAAAGCGGCGCTCATTGATTCCAGTTTTCGCTGCACGGTATATTTTCCATCATCGGCAATTTTTCTTTTTTCTTCTTTCAGCGCATCCCTTATCCTTCCCTTGGCTTTCGATGTGACTACAAAGTTCAGCCAGTCTTCATGCGGCTTTTGCTTGGTACTGGTAATTATTTCCACCTGGTCGCCGCTGCGCAGCTTATGACTAAGGGGAACCAGCTTGTGATTCACTTTGGCGCCGATAGTTTTTACCCCGATGGCGCTGTGAATGGCAAATGCAAAATCTAGCGCTGTGCTTCCAACAGGCAGCATTTTTACATCGCCTTTTGGCGTGTACACATAAATTTCCTCGGTAAGAAAACTTGTTTTAAAGTCCTGCAGGAAATCAACCGAATCGGTATCCTGGCTGCTGATTACTTCCCGTATCTGTTGAAACCATTTATCGAAACGGCTCTCATCCCGATAGCTATCGGGACTTCCTTCTTTGTATTTCCAGTGAGCAGCAAGACCCTTTTCGGCAATTTCATTCATGCGGCGGGTGCGGATTTGCACTTCCACCCATTTGCCCTGCGGGCCCATCACCGTGGTGTGCAGCGCTTCATATCCGTTGCTTTTCGGATTGCTCAGCCAGTCACGTAGCCGCTCCGGCGCCGGTGTATATTCATCAGTAATCAATGAATACACTTTCCAGCAATCTTCTTTTTCTTTGTCTGCCGGCGAATCGAGAATGACACGGATGGCAAACAGGTCGTACACTTCTTCAAAACCCACTCCCTTTTTCTTCATCTTATTCCAGATGGAATGAATATGTTTTGGCCGGCCATACATCTCAAATTTAAAATCCGCTTTTTCCAGTTTTTCTTTCAGCGGTTTTATAAACTCGTTTATGTATTTTGTTCTTTCCTTTTTTGATTCGGCCAGCTTGCGTGCAATTTCTTTATACGCATCCGGCTCCAGGTATTTCATCGCCAGGTCTTCCATTTCGGTTTTGATGTTGTACAAACCCATGCGATGCGCCAGCGGAGCATACACATACACCGTTTCGGAAGAAATCTTGAGTTGCTTATCGCCCCGCATATGATCCAGGGTACGCATATTGTGGAGGCGGTCAGCCAGCTTGATAAGAATTACCCGCGGGTCATCAGTAAGTGTTAGCAGAATTTTTTTAAAATTTTCCGCCTGCTGCGATGCATTCACATCAATCACATTGGAAATTTTTGTAAGCCCGTCAACGATTCTTACAATTTCATTACCGAATTCCCTTTCTAAATCCTCGAGGCTGATATCGGTGTCCTCTACCGTATCGTGCAGCAATGAACAAATAGTGGAGCGTACGCCGAGGCCAATTTCTTCCACGCAGATTTTTGCCACGGCAATCGGGTGCAGCACATAAGGCTCACCGCTTTTGCGGCGCATGGTTTTGTGTGCTTCCACTGCCATTTCAAATGCAAGACGGATAAGCTTACGGTCGCCGGGTTTCAGTTTGCTTTTCAGCGAACGCAGCAGCGAACGGTATTCCCTCAGGATCAGCTTCTTTTCCTGCTCTTCATTCAGATTGTATTTGGGCAATTGTGCTACGGTTTCCATACTCAATGCAGAAAGCGAATTTACTGAAAAACAGCCGTTATTTTTGATTGAAAAGGCTTAGTTTTGCCGCCCGTTTTACAAGTCAAAAAAGTCATATAAGTCAAATTAGTCATAAGAAGCATATACGGCAGTTCAAAGCTGCACAGGCTTTTATGATCATTTTGATTTACTTGATTCAATGACTATTTTCACTCCGGATGTGGTGGAATTGGCAGACACTTCAGACTTAGGATCTGATGCCGCAAGGCGTGGGGGTTCGAGTCCCTCCATCCGGACAAAGCCCCCAGCCCCTAAAGGGTGTAATAAAACAACATAACTAATCACTGTATTTTTTTCATTAAGGGATGCAATGAAAAAAATGAGATTTTAAAAAATCCCCTTCAGGGGTTTTGAGTATGGCAACAATTACAAAAGAAAACATCGGCCTGCTGAATGAAAAACTTACCGTGAAGCTGGAGAAGACCGATTATCTGCCGGCATTTGAAAAATCGCTGAAAGATTATAGCAGGAAAGCAAACATTCCCGGGTTCAGAAAAGGAATGGTGCCCGCATCACTTATAAAAAAAATGTATGGCGCCTCCGTGTTTACAGATGAAGTACTCCGCTCGGTAGACCGGGAGCTGATCAAATACCTTGAAACCGAAAAGCTCGACATTTTTGCCCAACCGCTGCCGGTGGAAATGGACATCCGTCAGCTGGATATGAACAACCCCGCCGATTATACTTTCCATTTTGAAATCGGCATGAAGCCGGAATTTTCGCTGGCTGATCTTTCAAAAGCTAAAGTTACCCGCTACAAGGTGAAGGTAACCGATGAAATGATCAATAACGAAATAACCCGCCTGCAAAACCGCTACGGCAATATGACGGAGCCGGAAACCGTAACGACTGAAGACAATGTGCTGAATGTGACGTTTACAGAAACAGATGCTGCCGGTAATGAAGTGGAAGGAGGAATAAAAAAAGACAATTCGCTGCTGGTAAAATATTTTACCGAAAGCTTTCGCAGCCAATGGATGGGCCGGAAAAAAGACGATACAGAAGTGCTGCAGCTGAAAACGGCTTTTGACGATAAGGAACGAGAATGGATACTCGGCGATCTTGGACTGGATAAAGAAGATGCGACTGCCGCAGAAAAATATTTCAAAATCATCATCAGCAAAGTGGGGCTGCTGGAAAAAAGAGAACTGAGCGAAGATTTTTACCACCAGCTTTATCCCGACCAGGATGTAAAGACGGAAGCTGACTTCAGAAATAAAATCAAAGAAGAAATACAAGCCTACTGGGACAACCAGTCAAGAAATCAACTACAGCATACGGCTTATCACGAATTGCTGGACGAAACCCGGATTGATTTTCCCGAAGTATTTTTAAAAAAATGGCTGAAAACCCAAGGTGAAAAAGAAAGAACAGATGAAGATGTGGAGAGAGATTTCCTGCAGTTTAAAAACCAGTTGAAGTGGACGCTCATCAGCGAAAAGGTATTACACGAAAACAATATCCAGGTGAAGCCTGATGAGGTACGCAGTTTTGCCAAACAACAGCTCTTTGGCTACATGGGCATGTCGCCCGGTATGGAAAACCAACCCTGGGTAGAGAACTACGTGGAAAAGATGATGAAGGACCGCAAGTATATCGAAGACGCCCACAACCGAATCAAGGACCAGAAAATACTGGAATGGGCCGAAAGCCAGCTTACTGCCACAGAAAAAGAAATCAGCATGGAAGAGTTTGTGAAAATGCAGGAAGAACACCAGCATCAGCATTAAAAGTGAAAAATAAAAAATCAAATAAGGTTTGGAGCAGCTTCCGAACCTTTTTTGTTTGTGTCAAATCGTCTTGCCCCGGTTGTGTAAACCAAATTTGTCGGAGTTTCGTGTCAGCTATTTTGTGGTTTTGGCAATTGGACGGATATTTGATGAACTGATGGTTTAAAAAAGTTTCAAAAGTTTAAATGACTCCTGCGTTTCATAGTGAAGATAATAAACCAATTAAACCCATTAAACTTTTCAAACCTGTTAAAAATTAAATAGCATGAGCTTTAAATCAGAATTTGAAAAATATGCGGTGAAGCACCGCGGTCTATCCGGCAATACACTGCACAGCTATGCCACCCAACTGGTGACAGGTCTTACTCCCAACATTATTGAAGAACGCCCCATGAATGTGGCGGTGATGGATGTGTACAGCCGCCTGATGATGGACCGCATCATCTTTCTTGGCTATCCTATCAATGATGAAGTGGCCAATATTGTGACAGCGCAGTTGCTGTTTCTCGATTCTACTGACAGGGCGAGGGACATTAACATGTACATCAACAGCCCGGGCGGCAGTGTGTACAGTGGCCTGGGTGTATACGATACCATGCAGTACGTGACTCCCGATGTGGCTACTATTTGTATTGGTGTTGCTGCTTCCATGGCTTGCGTATTGCTGGGTGCTGGCACAAAGGGTAAAAGAGCGGCCCTGAAGCATGCCCGCATCATGATGCATCAGCCCAGCGGCGCCATTGGCGGGCAGGCCAGCGATATTGAAATAACCGTGAATGAAATTAAAAAACTGAAAGGCGAACTGTACGAAGTAATCAGTTTCCATTCGGGAAAAGAAGTAAAAGTGATTGAAAAGGATTTTGACCGCGACCACTGGATGACGGCTACCGAAGCCAAAGCGTATGGCCTGGTGGATGAAGTGCTGCTGACCAACCCGCGGAAACAAAAGAAAGATTAATGTGACGGTTTGAAAATATGTAAATGTGAAAATGTAGTGATAATGGAATTACCGTACGTACAGGTCCCGACGATAAATACCGGGATGCTGGCCATAGCGTCAGCATGAGTGATACAACGGAAACCATATAGAAATCCAACGACTGATAAACAAAAAACAATAAACGATAAACTATTCATATGAACAGAAAGAATTTTCAATTCAATGCCTGGCGGATGGACGATGAGGAACAAGAACGGGAAGATACCCGTGACGAACTGCGTATGCTGAACAAGCGGCTGGAAAAATATTTTTTTGAAAAAAGAACCGTGCACCTGTGGGGCATGGTAGATGATAAATCGGCAAAAGAAGTGGTAACAAAATTTCTGCTGCTGGATGCCGACAAACCCGGCGAAGAAATAAAATTTTATATCAACAGCCCGGGCGGCATAGTGACCAGCGGCATGGTGATGTACGATACCATGCGGATGCTGAAAAGCCCGGTGAGCACCATCTGCATGGGGCTGGCCGCATCCATGGGCAGCATTTTGCTCAGCGGCGGAGTGAAAGGCAAACGGTTTATCTTCCCGCATGGTGAGGTGATGATTCACCAGCCATCTATCGGCGGGTATATACAAGGCGTAAGCGCCGACCTGGAAATACAGGCCGAACAAACCAAAAAAGTAAAAGAAATCGGAGCCCGTATTCTGGCCGAAAACTGCGGCAAAACTGCAGAACAGATTATGAATGATTTTGACCGCGACTACTGGATGGATGCCAAAGAAGCAATGGAATACGGAATAGTGGATGGGATTGTGGACAAACTCTAAAACCGTGAGTGTAAACCTGTAAGATTTACAGTACTGAAACAAGCAAAGGGAAAAAATTACCGTTTTAAAATAAATCCGCCTTCTTCGGGGCGGATTTATAATTTTGCAGATTACGAACCGTTTAGTCCCAAAGGGTTCTTTTTGAGATAATCCAATCCTTATAAGCATGGCAAAAAATCCTTTACACTGTTCTTTCTGCGGCCGCAACCGCGACGAGGTGAAAATCCTTATCGCCGGCCAGGAGGGGCATATTTGTGAAAACTGCGTAGAGCATGCCCGGGAAATAATAGAACAGGAATTGATGACCAAGGATGAGAGAACTCCCACCTCATTCAAGCTTACCGTAAAGAAACCCGTTGAAATAAAGAAATTCCTCGATGAATATGTAATCGGGCAGGATGAAGCCAAGAAAGTGTTATCGGTGGCTGTGTATAATCATTACAAGCGACTGCAGCAAAAATCAAACGAGGCATCCGCTGCCGAAGTGGAGATTGAAAAAAGCAACATCATCATGGTGGGTGAAACGGGTACAGGAAAAACGCTGCTGGCAAAAACCATTGCCCGCCTGCTGAATGTTCCCTTTGCCATTGTGGATGCCACCGTGTTTACCGAAGCGGGATATGTGGGTGAAGATGTGGAAAGCATACTTACCCGGCTGCTCCAGGTTTGCAACTACGATGTACCTGCTGCCGAACGGGGCATTGTGTACATTGATGAAATAGATAAAATAGCCCGCAAGGGTGACAACCCTTCCATTACCCGTGATGTGAGCGGCGAAGGGGTGCAGCAGGGAATGCTGAAGCTGCTGGAAGGCACCGATGTGCTGGTGCCGCCACAGGGTGGACGCAAGCACCCGGAACAAAAACTCATTAAGATCAATACACAGAATATACTCTTCGTTTGCGGCGGTGCTTTCGATGGCATTGATAAAATCATTGCCCGCCGGGTGCAGACCAATACCATCGGTTTCAACGTGGACAAAGAGCAGCAGGAAACCATGAAGAAAAACCTGCTGCGCTATGTAAATGCTCCTGACCTGAAGGCATTCGGTCTGATACCTGAATTATTGGGCCGCCTGCCTGTAGTCACTCATCTCGATCCGCTGGATGCCAAAACACTTCGTGCCATCCTAACCGAACCAAGAAATGCGCTGGTGAAGCAGTACAAAAAATTATTCGAGCTGGAAGGTATTCACCTCAGCATCGAAGAAGCAGTGCTTGACTTCATGGTGGAAAAAGCAGTAGAGTATAAACTGGGAGCAAGAGGACTGCGCAGCATCTGCGAAAGCATTCTCACCGACGCCATGTTCGAAATGCCCGGCACCGGCGAAAAAGCCTTTGTGCTGGATATTGATTATGCAAAGCGGAAGTTTGAAAGCAGCAAGATCAGTTTATTGAAGGTGGCTTAGAACCATGTATTAAACTATTTAAAAGATTATGATGATATTTGGTCAGAGAAATCTGGCCATTATATTTATAAAAATAATTTATGAAGGAACTAATTGATCGTTTAGTTGCAACAGGCTTAACAGAACAACAGGCAATGAAAGCAATTGAAGTGGTAAAAGATTTTGCCAGGGAAAAATTTCCCGTATTTGCCGGCGCCATCGAAAAAATGTTTGATAAGTACCGGCCGAAGGAAGAGGAAGATTATCTGGAGTAATTATTTCTTTTGCTCATCGTACCCTCTCAAATAATGCCTCACAATTATTCCCCACTCTTTAATGTCTTCGTCTTTCCAGTTGCCATCGGAGCTTGCTGATGGCCGAAGCACCGAGCAGGTTTCGTTTTTATCAGACACTGACCATGCGATCCAGCTCAACCCTCTTTCATCCATCCAGTGCACATAACGTTGCCATTCGGCATGGTTAAGCGGGCCGTCGCCGGTGGCTTCCATGCCGGCGCACTCTGAAATAAAGATGGGCAGCCCTTTCTTAATCGCTTCATCGGTACGTTCACGCAGCCATTGCTTGTGCGTGCCGGCATAAAAATGCATGCTGTACATCAGGTTGTTAAACCCTTTGATCGGGTCGGCAGCCGGCAAATGAACATCCTGACTCCAGCGGGGCGAACCGACCAGAATGATATTATCGGGGTCGAAAGTGCGGATAGTATTAATTACTTCTTCCGAATACGCTTTCACTTCCGGCCAGCTTTCATGATCAGGCTCATTATAAATTTCATAAATAACATGCGGGTAGCTGCCATATTCTTTTGCCATCTGGCTGAAAAAAGATTTGGCTTCGCCCAAGTGAATATTGTGGTCGTGCCAGTCAATGATCACATACACTTCTTCTTTGATACAGGCATCCACCACATTCTTCACCAGTTTCACCGATCCTTCGGGATCTTTCAGATAGCCTTTATCATTCAGTTCAACACCCATCGAAGCACGGATGACGTTGCAGTTCCATTTTGTCACCAGCTCATGCACGCTGCCGGCATTGTAAAACCGCGGCCACAGGTTGTGCCAGCCAAAGCTCATGCCGTGCAGCACAACCGGGTTTCCTTTTTCATCAACCAGTTTGGTACCCTGCACTTTCAATTGTCCGTGGTCTTTTACCGGCTGTGCATGCGAAGCTGATAAAAAAACAAGCAGGGATAAAAAGACAGAAAGTGATTTCATTTTTAAAAAAATTTGCAGAAGCCATCTTAAAGCGAAAAAGAAGTAACACAAAGACCACAAAGTTGAACACAATGAACACAACGCCCTGAACATAAGCAATGATTTCTTTTTGCCCGTTGTGTTACTTAAGAATTTTGAGGTGACTTGTATATAATTTTTCAATACAGAAGGGAAGATACAATGAATTCAAAAAGCTGATTTGCCCTAATGGCAAAAAAAAACCCCGAACTTAATCGGGGTTAGTAAGCGGGTACTTCTTATTTGGTTTTCCAGTAGCAGACTAAATCCCATTAAAAAGAACGTAGTCTATACCCATCCAAAATTATTTTTTCCCACCCCCTTCTCCCTCAGGAGAAGGCCCGGGGATGAGGCTTAACTGCAGCCAAGACTATTTCCGCAATTCAAACACTTGTAACAGGTGCCGCTGCGGATGGTGATGTGCCCGCACACATTGCATGCCGGCGCATCGCTTTGCATTCCTTTATTGGCCGAGCTCATGGCATCCATTCCCGATTCTGCTTTTACGGCAGCAGCTTTTTGTGCTTTCACGGTTTGTGCTCCATTACCCGGGTTATTTACCACCCGCACACTCGACAGCTGCGGCGATTTTTCATATTCCAGCCCGCTGGGTATTTCGTCCCAGTCGTCGGCGCCGGTATTCAGCACTTCGGGCTTGTCAAGCACATGCACCAGGTCGGTACGGCCCAGGTATTCATAACCCAGGGTGCGGAAGATAAAGTCAACAATAGAAGTGGTGGATTTGATGTTGGGATGCTCCACAAATCCCGCGGGGTCAAATTTGGTGAAGGCGAATTTATCAACAAACTCCTCCAGCGGCACGCCATATTGAAGACCGATAGAAATGGCAATGGCAAAACAGTTGAGCATGCTGCGCATGGTGGCGCCTTCTTTTGCCATGTCAATAAAAATTTCACCCAGGGTACCATCGCTGTACTCGCCGGTGCGCAGGAAGATAGCCTGCCCGTTGATCTTTGCTTTCTGGGTAAAGCCTCTTCTTTTTGCTGGCAAGGAACGACGCTCAACAATGGTAGCCAGTTTTCGCTTCAGCTTGGTATCCGGCGATGCCTGCACCCGCCTTTGCACTTCTTCAAACAATTCTTCCACTGTCAATTTGCTTAAATCAACAATATGGGTTACCGGTTGCTGGTTGCCGGCTGCGGGTGCTTCTTCCGGCTTCTGATTACTGTCTTCTGACTTCTTCTTCTTATCCGACTTGTTGCTGAGCGGCTGCGAAAGTTTGGAACCGTCGCGGTACAGTGCGTTTGCTTTTAATCCCAGTTGCCAGCTCAGGTAATAAGCATTGGCAATTTCTTCTACGGTAGCTTCATGCGGCAGGTTGATGGTTTTTGAAATAGCTCCGCTGATGAAGGGTTGCACGGCGCCCATCATCCGGATATGGCCCTCGGCATGAATAAACCGCTGACCTTTCTTTCCACATTTGTTGGCACAGTCAAAAACGGGCAGATGTTCTTCTTTCAGGTATGGGGCCCCTTCCAGCATGCCGGTGCCGCACACATAATCGTTGGCGGCTTCAATTTCCTCATCGCCGAAACCAAGTGCTTCCAGCAGGCTCCATTCCGCATCATTGTATTGCTCCGGTGTAAAACCAAGCCGCTGAAGGCATTCTTCGCCCAGGGTGTATTTATTAAAAATAAATCCTATTTCAAAAGCGGTAACTGCCGCTGCATCCAGCCGCTTTATTTCATCGGCTATAAATCCTTTTTCACTCAGTACCTGGTGATTGATGTAGGGCGCCCCGGCAAAAGAAGCAGTACCGATTGTATATTTGACGATAGCATCAATTTCCTTTTCGGTGTAACCGAGATTTCGCAATGCCACCGGCACACTCTGGTTGATGATTTTAAAATACCCGCCACCGGCAAGTTTTTTAAATTTCACCAAAGCAAAATCCGGTTCTACCCCCGTAGTATCGCAATCCATCACCAGGCCGATGGTGCCCGTGGGTGCAATCACGGTAGCCTGTGCATTTCTGTAGCCATGCTTTTCACCCATTTCAACAGCTTCATCCCATGCTTTACAGGCAGCTTTTAATAAATAGTCGGGACAATGTTCTGCTTTTATCCCCTGTGGTTTTATGCTGAGTTTTTCATATTCATCGGCATCGTAAGCAGCCAGGCGGTGATTGCGCATTACCCGCAGCATGTCATCTTTGTTTTCTTCATACCGGGGGAAAGAACCAAGCACCTGGGCCAGCTCGGCTGAAGTTTTGTACGCAACGCCGGTCATGATGGCGGTGATGGCGCCGGCAATTGCCCTTGCTTCTTCACTGTCGTAAGGTATACCGCTTACCATCAATAAAGTGCCGAGATTGGCATAACCCAACCCTAAGGTTCTGTATTCATAACTGAGCTGTGCCACTTCTTTGCTGGGAAACTGTGCCATCAGCACGGATATTTCCAGCACCACCGTCCACAGGCGGCAATTGTATATGTAACCTTCTACATCAACTATTTTTGTTTCGCTGTCAAAAAATTTCATCAGGTTGGCCGAGGCAAGGTTGCAGGCTGTATTGTCCAGGAACATATACTCGCTGCAGGGATTCGATGCATTGATGCGGCCGCCTTTCGGGCTGGTATGCCATTCATTAATATTGGTATCGTATTGAATGCCGGGATCGGCGCAGCGCCATGCGGCATAAGCAATCTGCCGCCAGAGTTCCCGTGCCGGAATTTTTTTCATCACTCTTCCGTCCATGCGGGCTTTCAGTTCCCATTCACCGTCTTCCTGCAATACGTTGAAAAATTCATTGGGAATGCGCACAGAGTTGTTGGAGTTTTGCCCGCTCACGGTTTTGTATGCTTCGCCTTCATAATCGCTGGGATAGCCGGCAGCTATCAATGCACCTGCTTTCTTTTCTTCTTCCACTTTCCAGTTGACAAATTCGACAATCTCGGGATGATCCAGGTCGAGGCAAACCATTTTGGCAGCCCGGCGGGTAGTGCCGCCGCTTTTGATAGCGCCGGCAGCACGATCACCGATTTTCAAAAAGCTCATAAGGCCCGATGATGTGCCGCCGCCGCTGAGTTTTTCTCCTTCACCACGCAGCTGAGAGAAATTCGTTCCTACTCCTGAACCGTATTTGAATATTCTTGCTTCACGCACCCACAGGTCCATGATGCCGCCTTCATTCACCAGGTCGTCATCCACACTTAATATAAAGCATGCATGCGGCTGGGGGCGTTCGTATGCTGAAGTAGATTTTTTCAATTCGCCGTCGGCCGCATCTACATAGTAGTGCCCCTGCGGTTTGCCCTTGATGCCATAGCTTTCGTACAGGCCCGTGTTGAACCACTGTGGGCTGTTGGGTACACACATCTGGTTCAGGATGGAATAAACAAGTTCGTCGTAAAAAATCTGTGCAGCTTGCGCCGAAGCAAAATAACCATAGCGTTCGCCCCAAACCCGCCAGCAGTTGGCAAGGCGGTGAGCCACTTGTTTTGCCGATGTCTCACGGCCAAGGCTTCCGTCGGGCTGCGGCACGCCGGCTTTACGGAAATATTTCTGGGCAATAATATCGGTGGCAATCTGGCTCCAGTGTTTGGGTACTTCTACATTATTCATTTCAAAAACCACTTCACCGTTCGGGTTGCGGATGATGGATGTACGGTAATCATATTCGAACATATCGAACACCGGGATATCCTCACGGGTGAAGCGACGATGAAACTGCAGACCCGACGGGCGGGCAGCTTGTTTTTTAACGGGCATAGTAAAAAAAGATTTTGTTGGTTCTGGTTGATACCTTCCGGGGCGAAAGGTGCTAACGAAAATATTTTTATATAAATGAATTTCAAACCTTCAAATATCAACACAATGTGGAAAAGCAATGTGGATAGATGGCTAATTCAGGCCGGAAGCCTGTTTCAGGATTTTTGCACAACCCGGCATAAAAATTTGTACAAATTTTTTTTGGCAAAACGGCTGTTAATGCTTAAAAAAACGATCGGCCCCGTGAAACACAAAGCAGGCAGGCATTTATATTTTTGCTTCCGCTGAAACCTTTGCGGGAACACTGTTTCGAAATAGCAGTCCTTTGAAAGCCGTGCAGGTCATGGCCTTTAAGCAATTATAAAAAAAAAAATTTCATAACGATGTATTACAGGCGAAAATTTCCTGACAAAGAACCGGGATGAGTGCCCTGCCATAGCTGCGATGTAAATCCATTTTTTCATTTCACAAACACAGTATTTATTCTTCGTAAATCTGTACGAATTAAAAAATATAAAAGCCGAAAAGTTTTTGCATTTTTGCAACTGACCAATACCACCCGGATGAAGCACGACATTTACCAGTCATTAATCCTGAGAAAAAAAGAAGGTAAAAAATCGTTTGCGGTTCTTATTGATCCGGATAAAGCAACAGCTGCAGGACTGGATGAACTGATTGAACTTTCCCTTGTTGCCAACGTGGATTATTTCCTGGCCGGCGGCAGCCTTGTCATCAGCAACAGGCTTGATGAAGTAGTTCAATACATCAAAAGCAGGTGTGCCATTCCTGTCATTCTTTTTCCTGGCAGCCCCAACCAGGTGAGCAGGTACGCTGATGCACTCTTATATCTTTCACTGATATCAGGCCGTAATGCGGAGTTGCTGATAGGCCAGCATGTGGTATCGGCGCCTTTCGTAAAACAAAGCGGGCTGGAAATTATGCCTACCGGCTATATGGTAGTGGATGGCGGGGCGCCTACTACGGTTTCTTATATCAGCAATGCTTCACCCATACCGCATGATAAAAATGAAATTGCTATGTGCACCGCTATGGCCGGCGAAATGCTGGGCATGAAACTTATTTACATGGACAGCGGAAGCGGGGCTAAAAGAGCCATCAGCGAGAGTATGATAGAAGCCGTGGCAAAAAGCATTGAAGTACCGCTGATCATCGGCGGTGGCATCCGTGAACCTGAAAAAGCATACCTGAACTGCAAGGCCGGCGCCGATGTGATTGTGGTGGGCAATGCCATTGAAAAAGACGTTTCCCTGATAAAAGAAATGGCGGCGGCAATACATAGTGTGGCTGCGATTGCAAGATAATTTTCGATTTCAGATTTACGATTTCAGATTGGTTGACAATATCCTTTTTAATCTAAATTCCGAAATCTAACGTCACAACTGGTCTTTCTTATTCTATTCATCCCCCAAAACCGCCCACAGGTCAAACAGACTTTCACTGCCGGTTTTCTGCTGATAAGTTTGATGAAAATTCAGGGTTATGCAAATCGTTTCGCCCCCCTCCCGCCAGGCTTACCTCGACTGGCTGAGGATTGCCGCCATTCTTGGCGTTATTTTCTTTCATTCCGCCATGCCGTTTGTGCAAGATGAAAACTGGCATGTGTTCAATAAAGAAAGAAGTGATCTGCTGAGCGAATTCAATTTCTGGCTTTCGCGGTTTCGTATGCCGCTGCTGTTTTTTATCTCCGGGGCCGTGAGCTTTTATATGCTTATTAAATATGACGGTAAGTATTTTATCAAGCAACGCTTCCTGCGCCTGATGATTCCGTTGCTCTTCGGCATGCTCGTCATCGTGCCGCCGCAGATTTACCTGGAAAGAGTGAACCAGGGCTACACCGGTTCTTACTGGCAATTTTACCCTTCGATTTTCGAAGGCAAACCTTACCCGGAAGGCAATACCAGCTGGCACCACCTGTGGTTTATCCTCTATTTGTTTATTTACGATTTAATCAGCGTGCCACTGTTCAAATGGCTGCTGTTCGGAAAAGGAAAACAATTTACCGAACAAAAACTTGGCTGGCTGGCTCGTGGAAAGAATATTTACCTGCTGATGCTCCCGAGCATGATTGTTTATGCCGCACTGATTTTAAAATTTCCGGGTACCAATGCGCTGGTGGGCGACTGGGCCATGCTGATTTACTTCTACCTGTTTGTGATTCTTGGTTATCTCATCATGTGTAACCAGCAACTGGTGCAAAGCCTGGTACGAAACCGGAGGTTTTCCATGCTGCTGGCTTTTGGCTCACTTATCTTCATCAATTATTTCCGCTGGAATGATCTCAGGCCTTCGCAAACACTGGGTGATGGATGGCAGCAGCACCCCCTCACCTACCTGTATCTTGCCATTTACCCCCTTATTGCCTGGAGCTGGATAATGATGCTGACGGGCTATGCCAAAAAATATCTTGACCAGCCGCATCGTATTCATCAATATGTGAACCAGGCTATTTACCCTTATTATATTTTGCATCAAACCATCATCGTCATCCTTTCCTTTTATGTGGTAAAAGTGGAGGAATCCATCCTGGCAAAATATCTTTTCATCCTTGGCTTCACGCTGGTGCTCTGCATGTTTTTCTATCATATTTTCATCAGGCCATACAATGTCACAAGAATTTTATTTGGCATGAAACCAAAGAAGATAATAAAAGCAGAAGCGCTGGCCGATGAAGTAATAGCTGAAAAACAGATAGCACCGGCGGTTTAATTTTTGTAACTTTCTATCGTGTTATGAAATTTTTCTGGCGATATGTTTTCCCGGTCATTTTCGGTTTCCTCATTTATACCAGTATCCGGCTGGTAAATGATACCACGGCCAAAGCAAAATTCTGGGAACGGCCCTGGCAAACCAATACCATTGAAATTACCGGCGTGGTGGTGGTAAGTTTCCTGCTCTACTATGCAGTAAACCGGCTTATTCATTACTTTCAAAAAAAACAGGATACCGTTATCAGCGGCAAAAGCATACTGAAAGAGTTCGGGCTGGTGCTGCTGGTAACGCTGCTCATCATTCATGTTACCATTATTCCGCTTGTGGCACTTACCGATGATGGCCTGCAACTGAACGACTATGTGATTGCCAACATCATCCCTCCCCTCTTTGTGCTGCTTTACTTTGCCATTGTGCGGGGCAACCAGTACCTGAAAAACTTTGTGCACCAGAAACTGCTTCTGGAAAAAATCAGCAATGACCACCTGCAGACGGAACTGAAATTTCTGAAAGCCCAGTATCATCCGCATTTCCTGTTCAATGCGCTCAATACGGTATATTTCCAGATGGATGAAAATATCAGTGAAGCCAAAAAGACGGTGGAAAAATTTTCAGCGTTGCTGCGCTACCAGCTGTACGACCAGCAGCAGACCGTGCCCGTAAGCCAGGAACTTCATTACCTGGAAAATTTTATAGACATACAAAAAGTAAGAACAACGGAGCGGCTGCGGCTGCATACGCATTTTGACTCCTCACTCGGTAACCAGCAGGTTTACCCTCTGTTATTTTTACCATTGGTGGAAAATGCTTTTAAATATGCCGGGGGTGATTATAAAATTGAAATTAATGCCGGGGTAAAAAACGGCGCCATTGAATTCAGCGTAATCAATTCATTGCCGCAACAGCTTGTGCCGGAAAAACAAAACGGCATCGGGCTGGAAAACCTGAAGCGAAGGCTGGAGCTGTTATATCCCGGAAAACATGAATTAAAAATAGAAAAAGACAACAACAATTTTAAAGCATTCCTCAAATTGAACCCCGAAACTTCGGGGGAAAATTGAACAATTACTGAATGAACATTAAGTGTATAATAACTGACGACGAACCAGTGGCAAGAAAAGGCCTGCAGGGCTATATTGAAAAAATTGATTTCCTCGAACTGGTTGCCGTTTGTGAAGATGCCCTTCAGCTGAATTCAGTAGTGAAAAATAAGAAAGCCGACCTCATTTTCCTCGACATTGAAATGCCTTACATCAGCGGCATCGAATTTCTGAAAAACAACCCGCAGGCGCCAAAAGTGATTTTTACCACCGCCTACGAACAATACGCCATCAAAGGCTATGAACTGGATGTGCTGGATTACCTGCTCAAACCCATTTCATTTGAACGTTTTTTGAAAGCGGCCAACAAGGCGTTTGATTATTTTAATAACAACAAGGAAGGAAAAGGCCGCTTCACCTTTGTAAAATCCGGCAACCGGCTGGAGAAAATAAATTTTGATGAAATTCTGTTCCTCGAAGCCATGGAAAATTATGTAGGCATTTATACAACCGATAAAAAAATCATTGCCCACTCTACGCTAAAATCCCTGCTTGAAATACTGCCTGCCGCAGAATTTATCCAGCCGCACAAATCGTATATCGTTCCAATAGGAAAAATCAATTCCATTGAAGGCAACACGCTGAAGATTGGCAAATACCAGGTGCCCGTAAGCAAGTACCAGAAGGAAGGCGTGATGAAAAAAATATTGCCGGCAAAAGGATAATGGGCACATTCACTATCGAAACTCCTCCACCTTCACCCTCGACGGCGTATCTATTCCGGCAATAATGCTGCGGGCACTCAGTGCAATGGATTTGATAATCTGCGTCATATTTTCCATATCCAGGGTTTCTATATGATCGCTTACTTTATGATAGTGTGGTTCGCCGTCCATCCTGGCTGTGCTGATGGTATGCGCCGGCACACCCAACCGGGCCAGCGTGGCATTGTCGGACCGGTAAAACAAATTTTCTGAAGTGTAAGGGTCGGGGTAAAAAGTAAATCCTGTGCCTTCCAGGTTTTTCTGCATGATGGCGCCCATGTCCGATTTATCGTAGCCGGTGATGTAGGCTGAATTTTTTCCCCATTTACTTTCGGTGCCAATCATTTCAATATTGAACATGGCCACTACTTTTTCCGGGTCAAACTGCCATGAGAAATACTGCGAACCAATACCACCCATTTCTTCTGCAGTAAAGGCGGCAAAAATTATTGTTCTTTCATTATTAGCCAGCGCTTTGAAATATTTTGCCAGCATAATAACAGCCGTAGTGCCTGCTGCATCATCGTTGGCGCCGTTGAAGATGGAATCGCCGTTTACGGGTTTGCCCACGCCGATATGGTCATAGTGCGCAGAAAAAATGACAACTTCATCCTTCAGCGATTTTCCCGGCAGCACGCCCACCACGTTAGCCAGTTTCTGTTCCGTGATTTCATGCACTGCTTCGATGCTGAAATTCTCCGGATTTTTTTCGGTCAAAACGAACACAACAGATTTATCTGTCTTAAACACATTTGATTTCAACCGGGTGAGATTGCTGAAACCAGGTGAAAAACTTTTATCCACCAGCACCAGCAGATTTTTATTTGAACGAATCAGTTGTCTTGCTTCTGTCTGCAGGTTGACGCCAGGTTTTATTGAAACTTTCTCATAGCCCGAAGCCAGGCTGATTTTTAACTGCGGCAAACAGGTGACCACTATAATGTCTTTTGTATTCAGCGTCTCATTATCGAACGTGCCGGCTACGGAAATAAATTTTGGCCTCACCATGGTAAACTCCTGCCTGTAATTGTTGTGGCCGCTTAAAGTTTGCAAACCGGCTTTCCTGAATTCTTCAGCTATAAAATCCGCAGCTTTATCAATAGAAGGAGTAAATGCCCTGCGCCCCATCATTTCATCGGCCGACAACACCCGTTCAATCCGTTCTACTTCTTTGGTATTGATAATACCATCGGCACGCTGGCCAAAAACAAAAAAGGTTGTTGCAAGGAACAACCCCATCACTGTTATCTTCTTCATTTTTCCTGTTTATTTCTTAACCCTGATTGCCAAATTGTTTAATGGTTAAATGGTTAATTGGACTATATATCCGTACCTGCTGATAATTGGAAACCATCAAAATTTTACGATTAACAATTTAACAATTATACCATCAAACCATTTCTCTACAAACTCATCATCTCTTTAAACTTCACCGTTTGCCGGCGGCTCACTTCTATTTTTTCGCCGCCTTTCAGTTCCAGCAGCAGCCCGCCATTGAAGTAAGGTTCTATTTTGTCAATCATGCGCAGGTTGACGATATGCTTGCGGTTGGCCCGGAAAAATGTTTTCGGGTCCAGTCTTTCTTCCAGTGCATTCAGCGATTTCAGAATAAGCGGCTTGTTGGTTCCAAAAAACACTTTGGCATAATTGCCCACGCTTTCAAACAGGCGGATGTCTGAGAGCTTTACAAACCAGCAGCGTTCGCCGTCCTTTACAAACACCTGGTCAGCCTCCGTAAGCATGGATTGATTGATGTTTTCCGTGGTGATGTGGTTTTCTTTCGACTCCGCTAACTGAAGCTTTTGTACGGCATCAGCCAGCCGCTTGGGTTCGATGGGCTTTAATAAATAATCCAGTGCATTTACTTCAAATGCCTTCAATGCATACTCATCATAAGCTGTGGTAAAAATCACATGCGGTGCTCTTTCCAGTTCGTTCAGCATATCAAAACCCGTCTTGCCCGGCATCTGGATATCGAGGAAAATGAGGTCGGGCCGAAGGTTTTCAATTTTGGCAATGCCTTCATCGGCATTGCAGGCTTCGTCTATCACTTCAATTTCAGGAAAATCCTGCAGCAGTTTTTTCAGTTCGGTCCTGGCCAGTCGTTCATCATCAATAATGATTGCCCGCATAAGAAGATAATTTAAAAATTCAATTGAACCGGAAGCAGCACTTTTGCTTCCACTATTTCAGGTGTCAGTTGCGTAATGCTAAACTGTGCTTTTTCGCCATACAGCAGGCTCAGGCGGCTGAGTGTGCTGGGCAAACCAAAACCCTCATCCATCATGGTACCATTTAACAGTTTGCCTGTATTCTGTACAGCCAGCTCATGATAATTTTCTTTGAAGTCGGAAATAATTTTCACTTTGCCGCCGCCAACCTGCCGGCTGATGCCGTGCTTGATGGCGTTTTCCACCAGGGTTTGCAGCATCATGGGCGGCACCGGCTGATCCAGGGTGTCTTCATCAATATCATATTCCACTTTCAGCCGGTCTTCAAACCGCATATTTTCCAGCGCCAGGTAATCTTTTACAATGTTCAGTTCTTTTTCAAAAGGCACCGCTTCCACTTTTTCGGTTTGCATGCTGCTGCGCAAAATATTACTGAGCTCTGTCACCGCCGCCCGGGCTCTTTCGGGATCTTCATCCACCAATGCCCGGATGCTGTTGAGCGAATTGAAAATAAAATGCGGGTTGATGTGCGCCTTGATGGTTTTCAGCTCCAGCGCCTTTACCAGCGACTCCAGTTTCAGCGTATCCATCTGCTGCTTCTGGCTTTTGGTGATAAAATGATACATGAAATAAATCAGGTTCCAGATAAAAAAGTAGAGGAAGAAATAAAAGGCGCCGCTCAGGGTAAGCAGGAAAAAATTGTTTTGAAATTCCCTTTCCGTTTTTGTCAGCAGCTCAAAGCGAACCAGCAACAGGTTGTCGAGCGTGGAAGCCGACGTTGCAAACAGCAGGGTGATGATGACAAACTGCAGGAGTTGTTTTTCCAGTCGTTTTTGCAATACATTCATGCCAATGATGACATAACGCATCAGGTGAGTAAACACAAACCCGGTAGAAACAAATATTGCCAGCCTGCCATAAAAAAGCTGGCGGTCTTCCGGCGTGCCCAGTTTATCAAAAGAATAGGCAAAAAAAACATTGATGAGGGCAAAAAGCCCCCATCCACCCAACTGAAACAACCAGTACCTCGTATTTCTTGACATAGCGGCCATAAATATAGTGTCAAAATTAAAAGTTTCCGCCGCCACCGGTCTTATCTTTTGATTAGTGGCAAATAAGTGAGGTAAAAGGAAACTCCTGGAGGCCGGTAAACAATTTTATGACTGTTTTGTTAAAGTACATCATGAACCTTTCAAATCACTAATTTTACAACGTAAATCAACCCCATGCAGATTGCAGCAGGACCGCTTCTACAAACCATCAATTCACCGGACGAACTGAAAAAACTACCCCGGGAAAAACTTCACCAGCTTTGCGACGAACTGCGCCAATACATCATTGATGTGGTGAGTGTGCATGGCGGCCATTTCGGCGCCAGCCTTGGCGTAGTGGAGCTTACCGTGGCGCTGCATTATATTTATAACACACCATACGACCAGTTGGTATGGGATGTGGGCCACCAGGCTTATGGACATAAAATACTCACCGGCCGGCGAGACCGGTTTGTAACCAACCGTAAATACAAAGGGCTGAGCGGTTTTCCTAAAAGAAGCGAAAGTGAATACGATACTTTCGGTGTGGGTCATTCTTCCACTTCTATTTCCGCAGCGCTGGGCATGGCCATGGCTGCAAAGTACAAAGGTGAAAAAGACAGGAAGGTGGTGACCGTAATTGGCGACGGCGCCATGACGGCGGGTCTTGCATTTGAAGGATTGAATCATGTTGGCGTAGCAGACACCGACCTGCTGATTATTCTGAATGACAACTGCATGAGCATTGACCCCAATGTGGGTGCACTGAAAGAATACCTGACTGACATCACCACATCTCCCACTTACAATAAGTTTCGCGACGAGGTCTGGAACCTGCTTGGCAAGCTGCCCGTGGGTAAAAATTTTTCAAGAGAAATGGCATCAAAGCTGGAAGCAAGCCTGAAAGGAATGGTAAGCAAAAGCAGCAATCTTTTTGAATCACTGAACCTTCGATACTTTGGGCCGATTGACGGGCACAACATAACCAAACTGGTAGATACCCTCAAAGACCTGCGCAATATGCCGGGTCCGAAATTGCTGCACATCGTAACGGTGAAAGGCAAAGGATATGCCCTGGCGGAAAAAGATCAGACCAGGTGGCATGCACCCGGGCAGTTTGATAAAATAACAGGTGAAATACACAAAAAGAAGTATGACCTGCCGCAGCCGCCAAAATACCAGGATGTGTTTGGATACACTATTCTTGAGCTGGCAGAAAAAAATGAAAAGATTTTCGGCATCACACCAGCCATGCCTTCAGGCTCTTCATTAAAATACATGATGGAAAAAATGCCGCATCGTGCATTTGATGTGGGTATAGCCGAGCAGCATGCAGTTACATTAAGTGCCGGCATGGCTACGCAGGGCATGAAGGTATTCTGCAATATTTATTCATCGTTTATGCAGCGTGCCTACGACCAGGTGATTCACGATGTAGCCATACAGAATCTTCCGGTCATCTTTTGTCTCGACCGTGCCGGTGTGGTGGGTGACGACGGGCCCACGCACCACGGCTGCTACGACATAGCCTATATGCGTTGCGTGCCGAACATGATAGTAAGCTCACCGATGAATGAAGCGGAGATGAGAAACCTGATGTACACGGCACAGCTTGACTCTACCCATCATCCCTTTGTGATACGGTACCCGAGAGGCGAAGGCGTGATGCCGGAATGGAGAACAGAAATGAAGGAAATTAAAATCGGTACGGGAAGAAAATTGAAAGACGGGCAGGATATTGCCATTCTGTCTTTTGGTCATCCGGGAAATTTTGCCGCTGCCGCCATCCGTGATTTGAAAAATGATGGGCTGAATCCTGCCCATTACGACATGCGTTTTGCAAAACCGCTGGATGAACAATTGCTCCACGAAGTGTTCAGCAGGTACGAAAAAATTATCACGGTGGAAGATGGCACGGTAAAAGGCGGTTTCGGCTCCGCCATCCTTGAATTCATGAATGAGCACCATTACAGGGTTGAAATAAAAATCCTGGGCATCCCCGACCGGCTGGTAGAACACGGCACTCCCAAAGAACTGCACCGCGAATGCGGCTACGATACTGAAGCCATAAAAGACACGGTACTGGTAATGATGAAGGGGAAAGTGAGTGTCAACAAGTCAATGCTTCAATAACCCCTTTCCAGCTCCTGTTTGACAGCCAATAATTTTTTTTCATTCTCCTTTTTCATAGATTTATTTTTTGTACGGGGCTGCATACGTCAGCCATGTTATTTACTTTACCCTGTAGAACCATTTTATTTTCTCAGCTAAAAAATTTTATTATGGCAAAACCACTGGGTGAAACTATGCCCGCCAGCCGGTTAAAAGCATTTCGGAAACTGAACATTGACCCCAACGACCGTGTAATACTTTCGCTGGACGGCGGCGGCATGCGGGGCATCCTCAGCATCCAGCTGCTGAAAAAGCTGGAAGAGGTAGCCGGCATTCCCTGCTTCGAGTTATTTGATATGGTGGCTGGTACTTCCACCGGTGGCATTATTGCCGGCCTGATTGTAAAAGGACATACCGCCGCCGAAATTGAAGACCTGTATGACAGCCTGATTAAAGAAGTTTTTCATAAGCGCCCCATCGGCAACCGGTTTATCAACCCGCCGCAATACAGTAAAAAAAGATACCGCGAACTGCTGAAAGATATCATCGGATACGACCTTACCCTTGAGCAGGCCTGCCGCATCAAAGACCTTGACCTGATGATTACCTCCCGTGACCTGTCGGCGTCGGAAGAAACATTTTTCACTTCCTTCAAACAGGAAGACGGCAGCTACTGGGGCACTTACAAAGATGTATTGCTGCGTGCCGTAATGGAATCCACCATGTCGGCGCCTACCTATTTTTACCCGTTGGAACGGTTCGTTGACGGTGGTGTGACCACGCACAACAATCCCAGCCTGGGTGCCTTTATCGAGGCCGTATCGTACAGCACACCAAGAGATGAAAACAACAACCGCCGCCCATCAGCATATAAACTTCCCAATGTCACCGTTTACAGTTTCGGCACCGGCGCCACCCAACGGTTTATAAAACCTACCCGTACATTGAACCCAAGAGGAAATGACATTAAATTCTGGCTCGACTGGCTGATAAATGAAACCAGCGAAGATGCCAGCTCGGTGCAGGAAAATACATTCCGTTCGCTGATGATTCAGAATTCAGTCCGCTACAAGCGTTTCCAGATTTCACTGGACCCGCCCGCCATGAAAAAACTGCCGAACACCGACGAACTGGATGAAAATCTTTACGGATCCAAATGGCTGTGGGACCTGGACGAAAAATCACTAAGCAAAGTGGACCTGGCCAACCTGACTCACTACCCCCTGATGAAAATCATCGGCCGGCAGATGGCCCTCTATATAACCGAAGAATCAAAAAACGGTTTTAAGGAAGATCTTGTGAATACTCATGGCAATGACCAGCTGGTGACTTTTTCCGGCGATATCAAAAGAATACTCACGCAAATGAGCGACCCCGACTGGCTGGATAATTACCAGGCATAACAGTTTTTCTGCAGATAATAATTCTAAGTAAATTTAAGTATGCAACGAACCGCCATCATTCTTGCATGCTTTCTTTTTTGTACAACTTCCATTGCACAGCAATACCCCTTTGTTCATTATACCCCAAAAGACGGGCTTGTAAACAGTCGTGTAAAAAAATCTTACCAGGACAGCAAAGGCCGGATGTATTTTCTTACCTGGGCCGGGTTGAGTGTGTATGATGGCGCAAGATTCAGAAATTATACGGTTCAGAATGGACTTGCCAGTAATGTTATCAATGATATTCTGGAAGTCGGCAAAGATTCGCTGCTGGTTGCCACCAACAGCGAGTTTCATTTAAATGTATTGATAAATGGGAAAATAGGAACATTAAAAACTGAAGGTGATACCTGCAGGTTTCCAAACCAGTTTTACCGGCATGATGATGGCCGGGTCTATCTTTCTTCTGATTATGGATTATTTCTGATGGAAAACAATAAAATCACAGCACTAAACATTTCTGATTTAACATCTACCAGCCCACAACCGCCTTACCTGGCATCCATAACCGGCTACGGAAACTTTCTTTTGCTTACCACCAATGAAATGAGATCACTAAAAGGACTCTTCCTCTACGATATTGCCGGTAACCGCATTTGCGATGCATTGCCTGGTATAAATGCAATTCTTCTCGGAAAAGATAAAAGCAACAGAATCTGGATCAGTTCTCATAAATTATTTGTGCTGGATACTGCTGCGCTTAAGAATGGAAAAATTTCACTGACTCCGCCACCGGGTAATTATCAACTGGTAAAAGATTATCCCGTGGTCAATATGGCTTTTGACGACGAGTCGATATGGCTTGTATACAGAGACCAGGATTATGTAAACAAGGATATTCGCCGCCTGGATGAATCCGGTTCCATGTCAAAGCTGCCGTTGCCTGAACAGATTACTTCATCAGGGGTCAGCAGTATTATGATCGACCGGGAGTACAGCATCTGGCTTTGCAATGATGGCGGCGTATTTAAAATCGTTAATTCACCATTGATTATCGTTGAACTGCCCTTCACAATGCAGAAGCAAATTGACAGGGCATTTTATTCAAACGGTTTTACATGGTTCAACAATTATTCTTATGTCAATATCCCCAATAAGCTGTTCAGGCGTACGGAGAAAGGATTCGAAGAATTTACTTCCAACCTGGCAAGGGCGCCGGCTATATTCCATGAGGAAGACAATATACTGCTGGCGTATGATGACAGGAATATTTATGAGGCCGGATTCAGTGCAAAGAAAAAAACAATTGACTTTAAAAAAATTATTTCGCTTTCTGCTGCCGGCAATGTTGGAAAACAATTAGAGGTTGCCGGTAAATCGGTTATCATTGCTGCCCAATCGTCCGGCTTGTATATATGGAAGGACAAGATGCCGGTGTTTCATTTGCCCACGGTAAAAGATGACCTGATTGAAGGATTTGCTTTTGATAAAAATAATTACTTATGGGTAGTCAGGCGATACACCGGAGCGGATGTATTCAGTCTTCACCCGGAAAATATCTCAAATTATTTACAACCTGTTTTTCATTTTACCAGGGAACAATTAACCGGCTCACCCCGCAGTTTTATTATTGATAAACGTGGAATTATCTGGATTGGCACCAGATACGATGGATTGATCGGCTATCAGCACCAGGAAACCGGGTTGGCTAAATTATTTCATTTTCATACGGGCAACGGGTTAACTGATGACTTTGTGACGTCGCTTGCCTGCGATTCAATGAATAATTTGATTGTCGGTACCCAAACAGGCATTGACAGAATTATTATTAACGGACAAAAGGAATATGTAGTTGAAAATTTAAGTAAAACCAATAACTTTTTTGCCTATATAAAACAATGCTGGGCGGATGTAAACCATGCTTATGCCCTGACCAATACAGGCATCCTGTTGCAGGTGACGAATCCCGGGAAAATGAGATTAAAAAACAACCCGCAGCTGCTGCTTGAGGAAATGAAAGTGAATGCAAAAACATTGACAACGTCAAAATATTTTTTCCGTTATAAAGAAAACAACATCAGTTTTCATGTAGCCGCGCCAAGTTATCTGGATGAAAAGCAGGTCACATATTCTTATTTGCTGGAAGGCTCGGGTAATCAGCAATGGAGCGATACTTCTTTCTCCAACTCTCTCATCAACCTGACAAATCTTTCGCCGGGTGAATACCAGCTAAAAGTAAAAGCTTTTTTCCCTTCGGGCATGTATCCGCCGGCTTCCTTATCCTATTCATTTGAAGTAACCCCTCCCTGGTGGCAAACCTGGTGGTTCAGGACCCTTGCCGGATTATTGATTATTGGATTATTAATTATTGGTTTCCGCTTCTATTATCGCAGGAAAATGGAAAGGCAAATGGTTATACTGGAAAAGCAAAAGGCAATAGAAAAAGAAAGAACCCGTATAGCCACCGATATGCATGATGACCTGGGTGCCGGCCTTTCACGCATAAAATTTTTAAGCGAAACCATCGGCATAAAAAAACAGCAGCAGCAGCCGGTAGAAGAGGAAGTAACCAAAATACGGGAATACAGCCACGAGATGATTGACAAAATGGGTGAAATTGTGTGGGCACTGAATGAGAAAAATGATTCATTGAGTGATCTGCTTTCTTACACCCGTGCCTATGCCATGGAATATCTTTCGCAAAATGGTATCAGTTGCAAAGCAGAATTGCCGGACCAGCTTCCTTCACTCTTTGTAAGCGGTGAATTCCGAAGAAATATTTTTCTTACCATCAAGGAAGCCCTGCACAACGTGGTCAAGCATGCACAGGCCACGCAGGTTACATTAACGATCCATGTTAATCACCAGCTTTCAATCAGGTTAAAAGATAACGGAATTGGCTTTGACAGGAACAATATACGTTCATTCAGTAATGGGCTCTCCAACATGCAAGCAAGAATAAAAGAGATCGGCGGTAAAATTGAAATAATAAATCAGCAAGGGACGCTTATTAATTTATCCATTCCTTTGAAAACATAACTTTTGTTCTATTGGGTAACAGGTTTCTTACAATTACTTTCGGCAAACATGAGTATAACTTTAGCCATAGTGGAAGATCTGGATGAAGTAAGAGATGGACTAAAGAATTTTATTTCGCTCAGCCAGGATTTCAAAGTACTCGATACTTTTAAAACCGCCGAAGATGCCATCATCGATCTTCCAAAATTGAAGCCTGATATTGTCATCATGGATATCAATCTTCCGGGCATGAATGGCATTGATTGTATAAAGCATATAAAAGATAAAAGCCCTGCAACACAATTCATGATGTTCACAGTTTATGAAAATGATGAAAAAGTTTTTGAGGCATTGAAAGCCGGAGCATCCGGTTATCTTTTGAAGAATACCGGGCTTGTTCAATTGATAGAATCATTAAAGGAACTCTATAACGGCGGAAGCCCCATGAGTGCCAATATTGCACGCAAGCTTGTTACACTTTTCAGAACAGGGCATAAAGAACCTACAAGTCTTGAAATATTAAGCAATAGAGAAAACGAAATTCTACAATTGCTTGCAAAAGGGTTACTTTATAAAGAAATCGCTGATCAGCTTGCCATTTCTGTAAGCACGGTGCGGCAGCATATTCACCACATTTACGAAAAACTGCATGTGCAGAACCGGACAGAGGCCATTAATAAAGCGTTTGGAAAAAATTGATGGTACAATATTGGAATGATATTCCATAATTGTACTATCTTGCGTGCATGAAAAATGTACCACGCATAGCCGGAAAAAAGCTGAAATACCTGGCGTCAAAATTCCCTGCAGTAGCCATTACCGGCCCCCGGCAAAGCGGGAAAACCACACTGGCTAAAATGGTATTCCCTGCCAAACCCTATATATCTCTTGAAAACCCGGATATTAAAAGACTGGCTGAAGATGATCCCCGGCAGTTTCTTGATCGCTATCCCGGAGGCGCAATCCTGGATGAAGTGCAGCGGGCCCCGCACTTATTTTCCTATCTGCAGCAAATACTGGATGAAAGTAAAAAAAACGGATTATACATATTAACCGGCTCAAACCAGTTTTTATTACAGGAAAATATTTCGCAAACACTTGCCGGAAGAATTGCCTACATCGAATTATTACCCTATAGTTTTCAGGAATTGCAACTCGCATCAAAAAAGAAATTGATCCTGGAACAGGTTCTTTTTACCGGTGCTTATCCTGCCATTTATACCCGGCGAATGAAACCACAGGATTGGTTTCCAAACTATATCCGGACATACATTGACAGGGATGTCAGGCTGCTTAAGAACATCAGCAATCTTTCTGTGTTTACCAAATTTATCCGCCTTTGCGCTGCCCGCACAGGCCAGTTATTGAACATGAATAACCTTGCCATTGAAACCGGTGTTGATAATAAAACAATCCAGGCATGGATAAGCATATTGGAAAGCAGTTATCTTATTCATTTTTTGCGTCCTTACCACAAAAGTTTCAGCAAACGACTGGTGAAAATGCCTAAATTATATTTCTATGACACCGGCCTGGTTTGTGCACTGATAGAAATACCCGATGCAAAAGCCCTGTCGCTGCATCCGATCAGGGGATCACTATTTGAAAATTTGGTGATTAATGAACTGCTGAAGCGCCGCTTCAATAACGGACTGCGGAGTAATCTTTATTTCTGGAGAGATAATAAGGGCAAAGAAATTGATGTAGTAATGGATACAGGATTGAAAGCACAGGCTATTGAAATAAAAGCCGGCACTACGCTCCAGGATGAATTTTTCAGCAACCTTTTCTATTGGCAACGATTAACCGGAACCAAAAAAGGAAGGCTGGTTTATGGCGGAAAAGAAACCTATCAATATAAAAATTTCTCCGTACAATCCTGGCAAGATTTATAGATAACTTAGCCTTTAAAATCCTGTACCCGCTTCTTTATTTGTTATTCATCATTTTAAAAAGCTGCATGTGCAGAACCGGACAGAAGCCCTTAATAAGGCGTTTGGAAAAAATTAGCTGCCATTTCTGATAATCTTCTATCGGATAACTTTCGTTCTATTGACTTATTTTTATCTGCGTTCTACCTTCCCTAAACTTTGTGTCTCACATTTTTCAATTTCAACTGTGAATTATGAATAAGATATTATTGATATCCTTCCTGCTTTTTAGTGGAAGTTTTTCGCAGGCACAAATTTTAAAAAACGTCTCAGAAAAGGCAAAGAAAAAATCAAATAATGAAATTGACAAAACGATTGAAAATACGGAAAACAAAAAAAACGGAAAGAATGATTCCGGGGATACGACTGACAATAAAAAGAATATCCAGGTAAATGACACAACGATTAATCCTGGCAGCGATCCAAATCAACCAGCTTCGTTCAGGGCTTACAGCAAATATGATTTTGTGCCCGGCGAAAAAGTGATTGGCTTTGAAGATTTTTCAACCGGAAATATCGGTGATTTCCCGGCAGGTTGGAATACGAATGCTTCAGGAGAAATAGTTACTATAGAGGGCAAGCCGGGCCGCTGGTTATGGCTGACTAAGCCCGGTCAATTTGTTCCCGAATTTGCGAAACAATATCCTGAAGATTTTACGTTCGAGTTTGATCTGTTACACGGGGTACCTTTCGGTGGCGGCGACATAATTGTAGGTTTTGCTGAGATGACTGACAAAAACCTTGAAGGTTGGTCCCTGGCGAACAATGCTTTCGGTTGCCAATTAGAAGTTGCACTGACCGGTACTGAATCAGGGGTCAGTCGTTTTTCAGGCAGAATTAATGGTAGCACCGATATTCAAAACATGAGCAATCCGAATTATCTTAATGATAATTACAATCCGGTTCATGTTGCCATCTGGAGACAAAAAGAAAGAGTAAGAGTTTACCTAAACGAAGAAAAAATTTGGGACATTCCCAAAGCAACCATTAAGGAAGCAAAATTTAATTCTATTATTTTCTCGATGGACAATTTTCAGGAAATTGGACAATACTACATCAGTAATCTTCGCCTTGCAATAGGTGCTCCTGATACAC